>OJRC01000003.1_pt1 | contig 267345 bp, 245 predicted proteins | sample 1599081 | NCBI WGS metagenome assembly OJRC01 (sample SAMN03922519, study PRJEB24848) | human gut metagenome | isolation source: stool sample | host: Homo sapiens | place: Germany | collected 2010-02 | reverse complement strand
CCATCTGCGGCGGCAAGGGCGGCGGCAAGCCTGACAGCGCCATGGGCGGCGGCAGCGATCTTCTCAAGCTGGACGACGCGCTGGCTGCGCTGGATGATTTCGTGGCGGAGAAGATCAAGTAAATAGCTTTATTAGGAGGCACCAGCATTGATACCCAAAGACCCTGCGATCCTGCTGAGCTTCGTGAATATGAAGCTGCGGGACAGCTACAGCAGCCTGGATGACCTGTGTGCGGATCTGGATGTGGATCCCGCCGCTATTTCCGCGGCGCTTTCTGCACTGGATTATCACTACGATTCCGGACGCAATCAATTTGTTTGATGATTACAAATATAGATAGAAAAGGAGAATGCCTATGCTGATCGATTTTGCAGCCATGGAGGAGCAGATCATCCCCCATATGCGGGGCGGCGAGAAGGAAGCCGCCATGCGCATCTATAATGATGAGCTGGGGAAGATCATGAAGGGGCGTCTGATCCCCGGTGCGTCCATCGGCCTGCACACCCACGAGACTAACAGTGAGATCATCTATGTGCTGGAGGGCCAGGGCAAGGTCCTGTACGATGGGGCGTATGAAACCCTGTCTGCTGGAAGCTGCCATTACTGCCCCAAGGGCCACGCTCACAGCCTCATCAACGACAGCACCGCAGACCTGGTGTTCTTTGCGGTGGTGCCGGAGCAGTGATCACCTGAGGAAAGGAGAACGATAGTATGAGCGACTGCCTGTTCTGCAAGATCATTGCCGGGGAGATCCCCAGCAACAAGGTCTACGAGGATGACCTGTGCTACGCTTTTTATGACATCGCCCCCCAGGCACCTACCCACTTCCTGGTGGTGCCCAAGGCCCATATTCAGTCGGTCAGTGCGGTGACGGAGGAGAATGCCCATATTGTGGGGCATATCTTCGCAGTGATCGCCAAGCTGGCGGAGGAGCTGGGATTTGCGGGCCCCGGCTATCGGGTGGTCTCCAATATCGGAGAGCAGGGCCAGCAGACCGTACCCCACCTGCATTTCCATGTGCTGGCAGGCCGGGATATGACCTGGCCTCCGGGCTGATCGGTAACTTGATAGAAAACCCAAAAGGACTGCCGCAGGGAAATTCCCTGCGGCAGTCCTTTTCTCATGTACTTCTTAGGCGGGCCGGCACCATTGGGAGCGGTCAGGCAGCCTGGGTGTTTTCCGAAGCTTAGAGTTTCTGCGGCACAAAACCCTGATCCGTTAGAACCATAGTCTCAGAAAAACCGCAGGAGCGGGCCAGCTCCTCTGCTTGGGCAAAGCCAAAGAGGATCGTATCTGTGCTGTGGCTGTCGCTGGTAATGCATACTGCCTCGCCCCGGCGGCTCAATTCCCGCAGCAGGAAGGGGGCGGGGTAGGGAAGTGTCCGGTAGCCTCTGGCCACGGCACCGGTGTTGATCTCAAAGATCAGACCCTGCCCGCACAGAGCCTCCAGCGCAGACAGTGCTGCATTCCGATAGCGGGGGTCATCTTCACTGAATAGGGCGTTGCCTTCATTGAATTTGGTCGCCAGATCAAAGTGTCCCACGATCTGACAATGGGTATGCTCTGCCACATGGGCTACCCGGCCGTAGTAGGCCTCTGCAAAGGCCAGAGGATCACCTCCGAAATATTGATCCACAGCCTCCTGGAAGATACGGAGGTTGTTGTCTACAGACAGGTGGTGCTCTCCGACCTTTACGCTATGTACGGAGCCAATGAGGTAATCATAATAGGGCCCAGGGTCGGGGGAATCAATATCCTGCTCAATCCCCAGATAGACAGCCAGGCGACCGGCGTATTTTTCCCGCAGGCGGAGTATTTCCTGACGGTAGGCTGACACATCCTCCATGGCGGTAGTCCAGCCCTCACTGTCGTATACCAGGGGGCCGTGACCCGAAAATCCCAGGGATTGACAGCCGCAGGCGAGGGCTCCCAGGATCATTTCCTCCGGTGTGTTGTGACCATCGCAAAAGGTGGTGTGGGTGTGAAGATTCTGGCGTATCATTTGGTCATTTTCTCCTGTTTTACTTTATGGTCGATCACATGGCGGGAAGCCAGTTCCTTCATCACATCTTCCACAGAAATGCCCATCTCCACCATCAGCACCATGACATGGTACATGAGGTCTGCAATTTCGTAAATGGTTTCCGCTTTGTCCTCTGCTTTTCCGGCGATAATGACCTCCGTGGACTCCTCACCCACTTTCTTGAGGATCTTGTCCAGACCCTTCTGGAAGAGGTATGTGGTGTAGGAGCCCTCCGGAAGCTGCTCTTTGCGCCCCTGGAGCAGGGCGTACAGGCCCTCCACAGAGAAGGGGTGGGGTTGATCCTCCGAGACGTATACCTGGTCGTTAAAGCAGGAGTCGGTACCCAGATGGCAGGCAGGTCCCTCCTTGTTCACCGTGATGACCAGAGCGTCCCGGTCACAGTCTGCGGTGATGTCCACGATATGCTGGACGTTGCCGCTGGTTTCGCCTTTGCGCCAGAGTTCCTGCCGGGAACGGGACCAGAAGCAGGTGCGGCCCTCCTCCATGCTGATTGCCAGACTCTCCCGATTCATATAAGCCAACGTCAGTACTTTCTTGGTGCTGGCGTCCACCACAATGGCGGGGATCAGGCCATGGTGGTTGAATTTCAGTTGGTCGATATTGAGCATATCGCTATTCCTCCTGGATCGTAGGATGATGAATTAAGATAAAATGGGAATCCGTTTCCGTGATAGGGGTGAACCCCAGATGCTGGTACAGCTGATAGGCACCGGTGTTTCCACGGAAGCAGCCGATCAATACCGGCTGATCTGCGTGGCGAAGAATATGGCGCAGGATCTCTGAGCCGATCCCTTGCCCCTGGAAGGGGGGAAGAAGGTGGATTTCCGCCACATTGAGAAAATCAGCCCCCTTCTGCAGCTGGAGAAACCCAGCGTCGGTACCGTCCACCGTGATGACAGAAAACTCCTGTATCTTTTGAAACTCCTGGGAAAATTCTTTGCGCTGAAAGTCCTCGTCCCAGCCCCACAGCAAGGAGATGTAGCTGAAGTTGGAAGTTTTTTTCACCTGGTAGAGAAACTCCTGATCTTCCGTTGCCGCAGGGCGCAGCTTCCATGCCATCATCGGTTACCTCCGGGAATCTTCGGCCCGGCATGCTGCCGCCTCACCTATCTGGGGAGAAAGCCGCATGTTGATGCCGTCGGCAGAGAGCTGCTGCTTGAGGTTGGGAATAGAGACCTCGCCGAAGTGGAAGATGGAGGCGGCAAGGCCTGCATCCACCTTGGGGAGGGTATGGAACAGGGTCTTGAAGTGGTCCACACAGCCTGCGCCGCCGGAGGCGATCACCGGCACGTCCACTGCGTCACACACGGCGGCAAGCATCTCCAGGTCAAAACCCTGCTTCACGCCGTCGGTGTCGATGCTGTTGAGAACGATCTCCCCGGCACCGCTGCGAACGCCATTTTTGATCCACTCTATGGCGTCAAGGCCGGTGTCCTCCCGGCCGCCCTTGGCAAACACCCGGAAGTGGCCATCCACCCGTTTGGCGTCCACAGAGAGGACTACGCACTGGTCGCCGTACTTCCGGGCAGCGCTGGCGATGAGGGAGGGGTCCCGGATGGCACCGGAGTTGACGCTCACTTTGTCGGCACCGCATTTGAGCACCCGATCAAAGTCATCAACTGTGTTGATCCCGCCTCCCACGGTCAGAGGGATAAATATGGTGGAAGCCACCTCTGTCAAAATGTCGGTAAACAGGGCCCTGCCCTCGGCGGAGGCGGTGATATCATAGAACACCAGCTCATCGGCGCCGCAGTCGCTGTAGAATTTTGCCAGTTTCACCGGGCTGGACACATCCGCCAGCCCCAGAAAGTTGACCCCTTTCACCACGCGGCCGTCCTTTACATCCAGGCAGGGAATGATGCGCTTGGTGATCATGGTGCCACCTCCTGTTCGCCAGCGTCCGCTACTGCCCGGGAAAGGTCAATCTTCCCGGCGTACCAGGCCTTGCCGATGATGGCGGCATACAGTCCCATGTCCCGGAGGGTACGGATATCCTGGTTGCCGGAGACGCCGCCGGAGGCGGTAATGGAACAGGATACCGCATTTTGCAGCTCTGCCAGCCGACCACAAGAGGGGCCAGAAAGCATTCCATCCGTATCAATATCTGTAAATATAATATACTTTACACCAAAGGATTCCATTTTTCTGGCGAAGTCGATATAGTTGAGGCCGGCGTTTTTCGTCCACCCGGCGGTGCGGACCTGGCCCTCCTTGGCGTCGATACCCACAGCAATGCGCTGAGGCCCATACTGCAGGATAGCGGCCCGTACAAAGTCGGGGTCGCTGACGGCGGCAGAGCCGATGACGGCACGCCAGACCCCCAGAGAAAAAATATCCTCCAGGTCTGCCATGGAGCGGATGCCACCGCCCAGCTCTACTTTCAGCCCGGTCTCTGCCACCGCCCGGACCATGGCGCCATTTTCCCGGATGCCGTTTTTGGCGCCGTCCAGATCCACCATATGGATGTGACGAGCTCCGGCGGCACGAAAAGCCTTGGCGGTAGTTACCGGATCATCAGCCACCTGATGGACTGTTGCAAAATCACCTTTGTAAAGGCGAACAACTTTACTATCTTTTAGGTCGATGGCCGGAAAAATCAGCATACAGCACCCACCTTTCCCTCGCAGAATGCCCGCAAAATGTTGAGCCCCACTGCTCCGCTCTTCTCCGGATGGAACTGGACACCCATCACATTGTCACGGGCTACCGCAGCGGTAAGCTCCGGGCCGTACTCCGCAGTGGCGATGACACTGCTAGTGCAGTTGGCCCCGTAGTAGGAATGGACAAAGTACACGCAGTCGCCTTCTCTGATCTGGGAAAACAGAGGGTGGACCGAGCGGTCCTTAGGGAAGTGGAGGGCATTCCAGCCAATGTGGGGGACCTTGTAGCCGGCAGGGATCACATCCCGAATGGGGGCTACTGTGCCGGGAATCAGTCCCAGACCGGGGTGGCGGCCATATTCCAGGCTTTTCTCAAACAACAGCTGCATCCCCAGGCAAATGCCCAGCAGAGGCTTGCCTGACTGTGCCTCCTGGCAGACCACTTTGTCCAGTCCGGTGCTTCGCAGCAGGGCCGCGGCATCGGCAAAGGCACCTACTCCGGGGAGGATCAGCTTGTCTGCTGCACGGATGACGGCGCTGTCGCCGGTGACTACCGCCTGGGCCCCCACAGCTGCCAGGGAGCTGCGCAGGGAAAAGAGGTTCCCCACGCCATAGTCGATAATAGCGATCATCTTACAGTACCCCCTTGGTGGAGGGAATCTCCCCGGCGCAGGAGGGGTCAATAGCCACTGCCTGCCGCAGGGAGCGGGCCAGGCTTTTGAATGTACCTTCAATGATGTGGTGGCTGTTTTTCCCGGCCATCTGTCGGACATGGAGGGTAATGTTGGACCTGCGGACAAAAGCCAGCAGGAATTCCTCCGTCAGCTCCGTGTCAAAGGTCCCTACCTTCTCTGTGGGAATGTCCAGATCATAGCACAGCATGCCCCGGCCGGATAGGTCCACGGCTGTCAGGATTAAAGCTTCGTCCATGGGAAGGATAACGCTGCCGTATCGGGTGACGCCCCGCAGGTCCCCCAGAGCCTGGGCAAAAGCATCTCCCAGGCAGATGCCGATATCCTCCACCGTGTGGTGGTCATCTACCCATGTGTCGCCTTTGCAGGTCACTGTCAGGTCGAAGCGTCCGTGTTTGGCAAACAATGTGAGCATATGGTCCAGGAAGCCACATCCTGTGGAGACAGAAGAAACGCCCGTTCCATCCAGGTTTATGGCCAGAGAGATATCAGTTTCTCCGGTTTTGCGCGTTAGATCCGCACTACGCATCGGCTCACACCTCCTTTAAAATCTCACGGATACGATCCAGGAAAATGTCCATCTGCTCCCGGGAACCAATGGTAATACGGACATAGTCTGCGATCTCCGGCTTGTCCCAGTGGCGCACCAGGACGCCTTTTGCCTTCAACTTGCTATAAAGTTCTTTTCCTTTAATAGATTTGCAGCGACTAAAAATAAAGTTTGCCACACTGGGAATCGTCTCAAAACCCAGTTCATCCAGAGCGGCCACGGTGTATTCCCGGTTTTCCGCGATGATGCGGCAATTGCGGACATAGTAGTCGTTGCTGTCCACCGCTGCCTCTGCGGCTACCAGGGTCAGCCGGTTGATGTTGTAAGGATTGGTGGAGTATTTGATTTTCTCCAGGTCAGCAATCAGCTGAGAATTTCCCAGGGCAAAGCCCAGACGTCCGCCAGCCATGGACCGGGACTTGGAAAAAGTCTGGCACACCAGGAGGTTTTCATACCGGGGAATCAGGCTCCGGCAGCTCTCACCGCCAAAGTCCACATACGCCTCATCAATGAGCACCACATGGTCCGGATTGGAAGCGGCAATCTTCTCCACATCGGCGGGGGAGATGGCCCGGCCGGTGGGGGCGTTGGGGTTGGCGATAACAATGTTCCTGCAAAGGCCGCAGTAGTCCTCCGGCTCCAGCCGGAAGTTCTCCCGCAGGGGGATCTCCGTATAAGGCAGCCGGTAGAGGTTGGCATAGACAGGGTAGAAGCCATAGCTGATGGCGGGGAAGGCCACCGGCCTGCTCTCATCACAGAAGGCCATGAAGGAGAAATTCAGAATGTCGTCGGAGCCGTTGGAGATAAAGACGTTTTCCGGGGCCAGGCCATAAAGGGCGGCCAGTTTCTCTTTGAGCCTGCGGCCGGTGGGGTCGGGGTAGAGGTTGAGCTTTTCCACCTGAGCGGCATTGACCGCGGCGATGACTTCCGGAGAGGGAGGGAAGGGGGACTCATTGGTGTTGAGCTTTACATACTGCATGTCCTGAGGCTGCTCGCCGGGGGTGTAGGCCTCCAGGGCGGCAAAGCGCTGGCTGAGAAAACGGCTCACTGGTCCTCACCTTCTTTCGTAAAACGTACCAGGACGCTGCGGGCGTGGGCCTCCAGGCCCTCCTGCCGGGCAAAGGCGGCGATCTTGTCGCTGACGGCAGAGAGAGCGTCTCCGGTGTAGTAGGTAAACTGGGATTTTTTCACGAAGTCGTCCACGGACAGGGGACTGGAAAAGCGGGCGGTACCGCTGGTGGGCAGGGTGTGGTTGGGGCCGGCAAAGTAGTCCCCTAGGGCCTCCGGGCAGTGACGTCCCAGGAAGATGGAGCCTGCGTTGCGGATCTTGTCCAAGTAATCGAAGGGGTTGTCCACACACAGCTCCAGGTGCTCCGGAGCGATCTCGTTGGTAATGTCGATGGCCTGCAGCAGATCGTCCGCCACGATGATCTTCCCGCAGCGGTCGATGGATTCCCTGGCTATGTCTGCCCGGGGCAGCAGGGGGATCTGCCGCTCCAGCTCGTTGCTGACCGCCTGGGCAAACGCAGCGGAGTCTGTGACCAGGACAGCGCTGGCCATCCGGTCGTGCTCCGCCTGGCTGAGCATATCCGCTGCCACATGTCTGGGATTGGAGGCCCCGTCTGCCAGTACCAGGATCTCACTGGGCCCGGCAATCATGTCGATGGCCACCCGACCGAATACCTGACGCTTGGCCTCCGCCACAAAGGCGTTGCCCGGCCCTACGATCTTGTCAACCCGTGGGATGGATTCCGTGCCGTAGGCCAAAGCGGCCACGGCCTGGGCGCCGCCGCAGCGGAACACCCGGTCCACCCCGGCGATTCGGGCTGCCGCCAGAATGACAGGGTTCACATCGCCGTTGCAGGTGGGAGGAGAGACCATGATGATCTCCCGGCAGCCTGCGATCTTGGCGGGGATGCAGTTCATCAGAACAGAGGAGGGATAGGCGGCGGTGCCGCCGGGGATGTACAGGCCTACCCGCTCGATGGGGGTGACCTTCTGGCCCAGGATGACTCCGTCCTTTTCACTGATGACAAAGCTATTGCGGACTTGACGGCGGTGGAAGTCGCGGATATTTTCTGCCGCCTCCTCCAGAATGGTACGGAAATCGGGAGCAAGGTCCGCGACGGCCTGGTCCAGCACCTGGCCGGGGACTTCCAGATGGGTGAGCTGAGCGCCGTCAAACTGCTGGGCGTAGTGCAAGAGAGCATCATCGCCATGGCGGCGGACCTCTTCAATAATAGCGGACACAGTGCCCGTCACATCCCGCCGACCTTCAGGTCTGGCAAAGACCTGGGCGGGAGATACCTGATTGAATGGATAAATGGTGATCATAGGGGATTCCTCTCTTCCCGCGGGCGAAGGACCCGCGCGTTCTCCCGGTTACCGGCTTTCCCGGCAGCGGGCCTGAATATTTTCACACAGCGTGGTGATCTGCTGATGCTTGAATTTATAGCTGACCTTGTTGGAGATGAGCCGGGCACTGATGGGGACGATGGTCTCCTTGGGCTCCAGATCGTTTTCCAAAAGTGTCTTGCCGGTTTCCACGATGTCCACGATCACGTCGCTGAGCCCCAGGATGGGAGCGATCTCAATGGAGCCGTTGAGGTGGATGATGTCGATCTCCCGGCTGAGGGAGGCGTAATACCGTCCGGCAATGTGGGGGAATTTGGTTGCCACCCGGAGGGTACGCTCCCCGCGGTCCCGGAAGTCCTTCTTGGCTGCCACGCACATCCGGCATTTGCCAAGGCCCAGATCCGCCAGCTCGTAGACGTCTGGAGCGTATTCCAGCAGGATATCCTTCCCGGCCACGCCGATGTCCGCCGCGCCCCGCTCCACATAGATCGCTACATCAGATGGCTTTACCCAGAAGTAGCGGACGCCCTTGTCCGGATTTTCAAAGATCAGCTTGCGGTTTTCCTCCTCGATGGAGGGACATTCATACCCCGCATCCCGGAACAGACGGTAGACTTTTTCGCCCAGGCGACCCTTGGGCAGGGCAATATTGATGAGATCGCTCACAGGACCTCTCCTTTCTCCATTGAGATGATCCGGCGGCAGCGGAGCCCTGGCGGTACGGAGCGTTCTGTCCGTACACTGGCCCCTTCAGCCATCAGCGCTTCTGCACGCTGTGCCACGGCGGAGGGGGCATCATCAGGGCCATACAGCAGCAGGGTATCCACATCCCACTCCGGTGTATCGGCATCCAGCCGTTCCAGCTGGTCCAGGTATACGGCAAAGCCGATGGCGCCGCCTGTTTTGCCCATGCGCCGCAGAAGATGGTCGTACTGTCCGCCGGAGAGCACGCCGCTGGCAAGGCCCGGCAGGTAGCCCCGGAAGATGACACCGTTATAGTAATTCATGTCATTGACGATGGAAAAGTCCAGGCGGAGGTTCTCTGCCAGCCCCAGGTCTGCCATCAGGCGGCACAGCTGTCTCAGCTGGGCCAGGGCCTCCTCCATCTGCTGTCCCCGGGATAGGGCAGCCAGTTGAGGCAGCACCTGCTCCGGCGGACCGTAGAGCTGGGCCAGGGTTTCTGCCTGCTGCGCCAGCTGCGGGGAAAGGCCTCTGCGGGCGCAGATGTCGTGGATGGCGGGGACGTTTTTCCGGGAGATCTCTGTCAGCAGCTCTGAGGCGGCATCTTCTTCCAGGCCATCCAGCAATCCTGCCACGAAGCCCATGTGGCTCAGGTCCAGAATGTAGGTGCTGCTGATGGCTGCCAGGCTCCGGGCGGCCAGAGCCAGAACCTCGCCCACAGCCAGGGTATCCAGCTGACCGATACACTCCAGACCGGTCTGCATGATCTCACGGTAGCCGGAACCGGGAGCGGCCCGGTATACGTTCTCATTGTAATATACCTTTTGCAGTGCTCCCATAGTGTCCCGGGTATTTTTGATAATGGACAGCGTCACGTCCGGCTTCAATGCCATCAGGCGGCCGTCGGTGTCTGTGAAGGTAAGAATGTTGTCACTGAGCAGGAATCGCTTATTGCGCACATAAAGGTCATAGGATTCAAATTTGCTCATGCGGTAGGGGAGATAGCCATGCTGATGGTACAGCTCCCGCAGTTGTTCACTGACCAGCTCATCCGGACGCTTGACAGAAAAAAGCTTCATTTTGCGATCTCCTCCTGGGCTGCCCCATCGTCACAGCTGCCAGTCAGTCGGGGCAGTACGGTCCGATATCCGCCGGTCCCATAGATATAGCAGCGGTTGACACGGCTGATGGTGGCGCTGCTGGCGCCGGTGATCTCAGCGATCTGGCTGTAGACCATCTGCTGGCTGAGAAGCTGGGCTACCAGAAGCCGCTGGCCGCAGTCCTGGATCTCCTTACCGGTCATCACATCCTCCAGAAAAGCCCGACATTCCTCCTCATTTTTTAAAGAGAGGATCGCCTCTATCAGAAGAGCCGCCCCCTTGGTGTGGAACATGTCCATACTTCCGTCTCCTTTCCTGACGCTTTCACACTTTAGCATGATAGTATGGTGAAAGAAAAAAGTCAAGAGAAACTTACGGTGTACATCATAATATTGGACAAAGCATGTAAAGTTTTTCCGGCAATTTCCACAAAGTTTGTCAGTTTTGTAACAGGTGTGCGGAGTTTCGACAGGATTTTTCGGGCAGATTCGACAGAAAATATGGACAAACCGGTGATTAGTCATGTATAATAAATCCAGAGGAGGAACGATATACATTTTCGCCGCCCCACGGCGGCCGACACATGGAAATGGAAAGGGAGATGCATATGAACGACCAACAGAGCAGTATTTATAAGCACTCAATGAAGCTGGAACGCCGAACGGCATCGCTCTATGTCCAGAACACGGGCTGTCAGCAGTGTGCCCCCAGTTACGGCTGGGGTCCCGGCGTCCGCAATCACTTCCTGCTCCACTATATCATAGGCGGGAAGGGGACGTTCATCTGCCGTGACAAGCGATATGAGCTGCAGGCGGGGGATGCTTTTCTGAGCTATCCCAATACCACTATCCATTATTTTGCCGATGCACAGGAGCCCTGGGAGTATGTCTGGGTAGGCTTCAGCGGCCTTGATGCAGCGGGATACATGGAGCAGACGGATTTTTCTCCTGACAACCCGGTTTTCTTGGGACGTGACAGCGAACAGCTTCGACAGTTGATCACCGGGATCTATGATCACTATGGCACCTCTGTCTGGGAGGGGCTGGAGATGACGTCCCGTCTGTATGCGCTGCTGGCCTTTCTGATCCGTACCTCCCAGCGGCGGCAGGATCAGCGCCGGGAGGTACTGGACTGTGCCCGTCTGGCAGCAGATTATATCATCACCCATTACGAAGAGCCCATCACTGTGGAAGGCCTGGCGGCCTATGCTTCCGTCAGCCACAGCAGTCTCTACCGCCGGTTTGTCAAGCGCTTCCAGATGTCTCCCAAGCGCTTCCTTCTGGAGTACCGTATCGAGCGGGCCTGCGCTCTTCTGGCCACGACCAACTGTTCCATCCAGGAGATATCCAACTCTGTGGGTTTTGAAGACCCCTTCTATTTTTCCAGGGCATTTAAAGAGATCAAGGGGGTGTCTCCCCGCCAGTATGCCAATAACCTCCGCAGGGAAGCAGAGGAGAGCCGGTAGGCGGGAAAGAGACACAGACAAAAATTCCCCTATAATGATTAAAATATCCATGTTCTGCCCGCGCTGCTGACAGTATAATAAAAATAATATCTGCCCCATTATCGCGGGCTTTTTTGGAGGAAACCATGAGTTACCATTTTTCTCCTGCTACAGACTCTGACAAGCTGCATCAGGCGCTGATCGGTCTCTATGGTCAGCAGGACGCAGCAGACCAGGCTGTGCGCTATCAGAAGGCTCTGGCCGGTCTGGAAGCGGCTTTTGGTCCTTTTGAGCAGGCAGCCCTGTTTTCTGCCCCCGGCCGCACGGAGATCGGCGGCAACCACACGGATCATCAGCGGGGCCGTGTACTGGCCGGCAGTGTGAACCTGGATGTGATCGCTGCGGTGGCGCCCAGCGGCGACCGTGTGATCCGCATCCAGAGTGAAGGATTCCCCATGGATGTGGTGGATCTGGATGATCTCTCCATCCACGAGGAGGAGCGAAACAGCTCTGCCGCTATCATCCGGGGCATTGCGGCCTGGTTTGCCCAGCACGGCTGTGAGATCCAGGGCTTTAATGCCTATACCACGTCCAACGTCCTGAAAGGCAGCGGCCTCAGTTCAAGCGCCGCCTTTGAGGTTCTGGTGGGCAATATCATCAACAGCCTCTTCAATGAGGACAAATGCGATGCGGTGCGTCTGGCTCAGATCGGCCAGTATGCAGAAAATGTCTATTTTGGAAAGCCCAGCGGCCTTCTCGATCAGATGGCTTCCTCTGTGGGCGGTATGGTCACTATTGACTTCCAGGACAATGCCAATCCCATTGTGGAGCGGGTAGACTTTGACTTTGCTGCCTCCGGCCACGCCCTGTGCATCATCGACAGCGGCGCTGACCATGCGGACCTTACCGACGAGTATGCCGCTGTGACCCGGGAGCTGAAGGATGTCTGTGCTCACTTTGGCAAGAGCGTCCTGCGGGAGATCCCGGAGGAGGACTTCTATGCTGCTCTGCCTGCTCTCCGGCTGAAGGCGGGGGATCGGGCTGTCCTGCGGGCTATCCATGTCTATAATGATAACCGTCGGGTAGCCGGTCAGGTGGAGGCTCTGCGGAAAGGTGATTTTGACGCCTTCCTGGCTCTGATCACAGAGTCCGGCCTCTCCAGCTGGCGTATGCTGCAAAATGTGGTACCGGCAGGATATACCCACCACCAGGAAGTGGCGGTGGCGCTGGCTCTGTGTGAGCGTCTGCTGGGCGGGAGGGGTGCATGCCGTGTCCACGGCGGTGGTTTTGCCGGCACCATCCAGGCGTTTGTGCCTCTGGATCTGCTGGAGCAATTCCGGGCTGGAATGGACCGGGTCCTGGGTGCCGGTGCCTGCCATGTACTGACCATCCGGCCGGTTGGCGGCGTACGCCTGGTGTAAAAAGAGGAGGCTGCAAAAGATGATTGACCATGCAATTGCCGCTCTGGCGGACTACGGCGTCCGCACAGGGCTGATCGAACCTGCTGACCGGGTGTGGGCGGTGAACCGTCTGCTGGAGGTCATGGGGCTGAATGACTACCAGGAGCCGGAGGAGAGTATCGGGGAGGAGCCTTTGGAGAACATTCTCAAGGTCCTTCTGGATGACGCGGTGGCCCGGGGAGTGATCCAGGACGATGTGACCAACCGGGATTTGTTTGACACCAAACTGATGGGTGTGCTGACGCCTCGCCCCTCTCAGGTGCAGGAGCATTTTCACAACCTGTATTCTCAGAGCCCCTGGATGGCTACCGAGTGGTACTACCGCTTCAGCCAGGATACGGATTATATCCGGCGCTACCGTATTGCCAAAGATGTAAAGTGGATCACCTCTACAGAGTATGGTGATCTGGACATCACCATCAATCTCTCTAAGCCGGAGAAGGACCCCAGAGCTATCGCCGCGGCCAAGGCCGCGCCTCAGAGCGGCTATCCCAAGTGCCAGCTTTGCCGGGAGAATGAAGGGTATGCGGGCCGGATGAACCATCCTGCCCGGCAGAACCATCGGATCATCCCTGTCACCATTGATGGGCGGGACTGGTTCTTGCAGTATTCTCCCTATGTCTACTACAATGAGCATTGCATCGTATTCAACAGCTGCCATACGCCCATGAAGATCGAGCGGGCCACTTTCCGCAAGCTGCTGGACTTTGTAAAGCTGTTTCCCCACTATTTCGTGGGTTCCAATGCCGATCTGCCCATCGTGGGCGGCTCTATCCTCAGCCATGACCACTTCCAGGGCGGCCACTACAGCTTTGCCATGGAGAAGGCCCCTGTGGAGCGGGCAGTGAGCTTCCCCGGCTTCGAGGATGTGGAGGCGGGCATCGTCAAGTGGCCTATGTCCGTGATCCGGCTGCGCAGCGGTGATGATAACCGGCTGGTGGAGCTGGCAGACCATATCCTTACCGCTTGGCGGGGCTACTCAGATCCTGACGCCTTTGTGTTTGCTGAGACAGACGGCGAGCCTCACAATACCATCACGCCCATTGCTCGGATGCGGGATGGCAAGTTTGAGCTGGATCTGGTGCTGCGCAACAACATCACCACGGAGGAGCATCCCATGGGGGTCTATCATCCCCACAAGGAGCTCCACCACATCAAGAAGGAAAATATCGGCCTCATTGAGGTCATGGGCCTTGCGGTGCTGCCTGCCCGGCTGAAGGGTGAAATGGCTAAGCTGGCCCAGGTGCTTGCCGAGGGTGGTGATCCTGCTGCTGATCCGGATCTGGAGAAGCATGCGGAGTGGGCCCGGGAACTGTGCACGCGGTATACGTTTACCAAGGAGAATGCCGATGAGATCCTCCGTCAGGAGGTGGGCGCGGTGTTTGCCAAGGTCCTGGAGCACGCTGGCGTGTACAAGTGTGACCAGCAGGGGAGAGAGGCTTTCCTGCGGTTTATCGGGAGCGTCAAATAAAACTGGACAAGCAGACCAAAGCCCCCTGCCGGAAATTCCGGCAGGGGGCCTTTTTAATGAGAAAAGTGGAAGCAGGAAAATGAAGCTGAATGAAAAGGAAGATCCCCGCACCATACGGTACGGGGATCGCGTTTGACCATATGTTAGACAGCTCTGGTAACTTTACCGGAACGCAGACACCGGGTACAAACGTACACATGGCGAGGGGTACCATCGACGATTGCCTTCACACGCTTGACATTGGGCTTCCACGTCCGGTTGGAACGCCTGTGGGAGTGGGACACCTTGATGCCAAAGGTAACACCCTTGTCACAGAATTGACACTTAGCCATCCGTTGCACCTCCTTGCTGTTCTAAATAAAACATGTGCCAAAAGCACCGACTGATATAATAGCAGAGTTTAACAGGAAATGCAAGTACAAATTGAAAAAACTCCAAAACTTTTTGTGCTCTTGTCAAGGCAGGGTATTTATACTATAATATTCCCATCAAAATTTCCCCTGCACGCGGGTTTTTGAGAGGGAGGAAGCCTATGATCAAGCAGGATGAAATGAAGGGCGGCGTGAAGCTTCCGGAGCTGGTGGAACAGCTGGGTATGGCCGTTCTGAATAAAGGAAAAGATTACGAGAACGCGTTGGTGGGTATCCGCGATGTCAACCGGCCTGGTCTTCAGCTGGTGGGCTTTTTTGACTACTTTGATGAGCGGCGCCTGCAGGTCATCGGCATGGCGGAGACAAAAATGCTGGAGAGCATGACTCCGGAGCAGCGCATGGAGAGTTTTTCCCACCTCTTTGAGTATGATATCCCGGCGCTGGTGGTTTCCCGTGATCTGGATGTATATCCGGAGTGCCTGTCCATGGCGAGAAAGCACCAGCGGACCCTTCTCCATACGGCAGACACCACCGTGGTCTTTACTACCCGGGTCATTGAGTATCTCAGCCGTCGTCTTGCCCCCACCATCACACGCCACGGCGTGCTGCTGGATATTTATGGCGAGGGCGTGATGATCATCGGCGACAGCGGCATCGGCAAGAGCGAAACCGCTATTGAGCTGGTGAAGCGTGGCCATCGTTTGGTGGCGGACGATGCGGTGGACATCCGTCTGGTATCCGACCGTCTGCTGGGAAAGGCGCCGGAGCTGATCCGGCACTATATCGAGCTTCGCGGCATCGGCGTTATCGATCTGCAGCAGCTGTTTGGAATGAGCGCTGTCAAATTGGAATCCCAGATCGATCTGGTGGTGGAGCTGGAGCGCTGGCAGGAGGATAAATTTTATGACCGCTTCGGCTTGGATGAGCAGACAGTAGACATCCTGGGGATCAAGCTGCCTATCGTGACCATTCCGGTCCAGCCGGGACGGAACCTGGCGGTGATCGTCGAGGTGGCAGCTATGAACAACCGTGCCAAGAAGTATGGCTTCAATGCCGCAGCAAAGCTGGCGGAGGAGCTGGAGCGCCATGTCCAGGGCGGTTGATGGATACTGCTGAGAATGTTGAGGTAAGGTGGGAATACTATGTACTATGTAGGAATTGATATTGGCGGGACCAATCTGAAGGCCGGCCTGGTGGATGAGAAGTATCAGCTAGTGGCTACGAAAAAAATGCCTCTGCATTTCGTGTCTATGGAACAGATGGGGGATACCTTGGCTGGGATGGCGCTGGATCTGTTGGAGGAAAACCACATCTCCAGAGATCAGGTGGCGTCGGTGGGTATGGGATTTCCCGGCTCCGTAGACAACAAGCAGGGCGTCGTTATCAAGACGGTCAATATTCCCATCCGGTTTATGCCGGTGGGAGAGATGTTCCATCGCCGCTGGGATGTGCCGGTTTATCTGGGGAATGACGCGGACTGCGCCGCCCTGGGGGAGTATTATCACTACGGAGAGCGGCTGGAGAGCCTGATCCTGGTGACGCTGGGTACCGGTATCGGTACCGGGATCATTATGGATGGAAAGATCCAGGCGGGCTTTAATGGCTTCGGCGGCGAGGGAGGACATATCGTTATCGTCCACGGTGGAGAGCAGTGCACCTGCGGCCGGAAGGGCTGCTGGGAACGGTATGCCTCTGCCAGCGCCTTGGTCCGTCAGACCAGAGCGGCTATGGAGGCCCACCCCAATTCCGCCATGTGGCAGATGACCGGCGGTGATCTGGAGCAGGTGGATGGCCGGACGGCTTTTGCAGCTATGCGCGCTGGTGATGCCGTGGCCAAGGCGGTAGTGGATCAGTATCTGGATTACCTTGCTGAAGGCCTTGCCAATTTTATCAATATCTTCCAGCCGGAAGTCATTGCCCTGGGCGGCGGCGTCAGCCATGAGCGGGATGAGGATCTGTTGGTTCCGCTGCAGTCCATGGTACTGGATATGTGCTTTGGCCAGGAGGCCCAGCGCCATACCAAACTGGTAAAAGCCAAGCTGGGCAACGACGCCGGTATTATCGGCGCGGCCCTTTTGGGCGTTTCCCAGTAAATAATTTTGTAAAGTAAGGAGACTTTTCATGCCCTGGTATGAGAGCTTTGATAGCCTGATCGCCCGGAATCTGCCGACCCTTTTGGTCAAAAAGGATGAGCCTATGGCCGGCCATACCACCTTCCGCATCGGCGGCCCGGCCCGGCGGATGGCGTTTCCCGCCTCGCCGGAGGAGCTGTCCGCTCTTTTGGAACTGGCGAAAGGGGAAGGCTGGCCCTGGATGGCGGCCGGCAATGGCTCCGATCTGCTGGTATGTGACGAGGGCCTGGATTTGCTGGTCATTGCCACCGGACGTATGGATCAAATAGAGCGGACGGGAGAAACCACGATCCGGGCCTGGGCCGGGGTTTCCCTGGCCAAGCTGGCGGTATTCGCCATGGAGCAGGGATTGGCGGGGCTTTCTTTTGCTCACGGTATTCCTGGGAGCCTTGGCGGGGCGGTGTATATGAATGCCGGGGCGTACGGGGGAGAGATGTGCCAGGTTGTAACATCGGTGACGGCATGGCTTCCTGACAAGGGTGTCACGGAGCTGAAGGGCTCGGAGCTGGCCTTTGGGTATCGCCATAGTGCCTTCGGAGAAAATGGCGGTGTGGTGCTGTGGGCTGATATGGCTCTCACACCCGGAGACAGTGGAGAGATCCGCCGGGAGATGGAGGAGCTGATCCGCCGACGGCGGGAGAAGCAGCCTCTGGAGTATCCCAGTGCCGGCAGCACCTTCAAGCGGCCGGAGGGTCACTATGCTGCGGCCCTGATCGAGCAGTGTGGGCTTAAAGGCACTGCCGTAGGAGGGGCGATGGTCTCTCCCAAGCATGCTGGCTTTATCATCAATACCGGCGGAGCTTCCAGCGCAGATGTGCTGGCGCTCATTGAGAAGGTCCAGGCGGAGGTGCTTCGGCAAACCGGCGTAAAGCTGGAGCCGGAAGTGCGGATCTTGCGGGGACTACAGCAATAAACAGCAGCAAAGTGTGTGTTATGTGTGGGATGGTTCAGCAAAAAAAGAAAGGCGGCACCATGGAGATCCTGATCATATCCGGCCTGTCGGGCGGAGGAAAAAGTAAAGCGGCCTCCTTTTTGGAGGATATGGGCTTTTATATCGTGGACAACATGCCGGCGGGGATGATCCTGAAATTTGCGGAATTCTGTGCAGCCGGCAGCAGCCGGTATAACCGGGTTGCCCTGGTGTACGATGTCCGTACTGCCGACAGTTTCGATGATTTTCTGGATGTGCTGCACACCCTGCGCTCCAAGGAATACCAGTGCAAACTGCTCTTCCTGGAGGCGGATGTGCGCACCATCATCAAGCGCTATAAAGAGACCCGGCGTCTGCATCCTCTTCAGGAGCAGACGGGGACTTTGGAGGCAGCGGTAAACCGTGAGATCGAGATGATGGCGCCTGTGCGGGCACAGGCGGATGTGATCATCAATTCTACCACCTATTCCACTGCCAGGCTCCGGGGAGAGCTGGTGCGGCTGTTCGGCGGCGATCAGGCCAGCGGAGAGATGACGGTGAGCCTGGTGTCCTTTGGGTTCAAGCACGGTCTGCCTATGGAGGCAGACCTGGTCTTTGATGTCCGTTTTATGCCCAATCCTTTTTATATTGACGCGCTGCGAAACAGTACAGGGCTGGACAAGGAAGTCAGGGATTATGTGTTTTCCTTCAAGGAGACAGGGGAGTTTATGGACAAGCTCCGTGATCTCCTGCGTTTTGTGCTGCCGCTGTATAGGGAAGAGGGTAAGACGGTGCTGGTGGTGGCCATCGGCTGTACTGGCGGCCACCATCGCTCGGTAGCGGTGACCCATGCGCTGGCGGAGTATATTGCCTCTCTGGGTTACCGGGTAACGGAAAACCACCGGGATATGACCCGGATGTGACACACTGAGGAGCTATGACAGAACAGAATATTTATCGCGGCCCCAGCGGAAAGGGGCCACGGATCGTGGCCATCGGCGGCGGCACAGGGCTGAGCACCATGCTGCGGGGCCTGAAGCGTCATACCAATAATCTGACGGCTATCGTTACGGTAGCGGACGACGGCGGCGGCTCCGGCGTGCTGCGTCAGGAGTTGGGTATGCTGCCGCCTGGGGATATCCGAAACTGCCTGGAAGCGTTGGCCAATGTGGAGCCGCTGATGAATGAGCTGCTCCATTACCGCTTTACCGAGGGGTCTCTCCGGGGGCAGAGTTTCGGAAATCTCTTTTTGGCGGCCCTAAACGGCATATCGGACAGCTTTGACCAAGCTGTGAGCCGGATGAGCCAGGTTTTGGCCATTACCGGTACGGTGCTGCCGGTCACCACTACGGACGTCCAGCTGGAGGCTGAGTTTGAAAACGGCGCTAAGGTGCTGGGAGAGTCCAAGATCTTCTATTGTAAAAAACGGGAGGACTGCCGGATCAGAAGGGTACGGCTGATCCCGGAGCGGCCGCCTGCCCTGGAGCCTGCCATCGAGGCTATCGAGGCGGCGGATATGATTCTGCTGGGGCCGGGAAGCCTGTACACCAGCATTATTCCCAACCTGCTGGTAGATGGGATCGCCCAGGCGATCCTCCGCTCCGATGCCCTTAAAATCTATATTGCCAACGTCATGACCCAGGAGGGCGAAACGGAAGGCTATTCCAATGCTGACCATATCCGGGCTATTTTCCAGCACTCCGCTGAAGGGCTGTTTCATCTGTGCCTGGTGAACTCTGCCACCATTCCCCAGGACGTACTGGGCAGCTATGCAAAGGAGGGGGCGGAGCCTCTGCGGTTTGACAAGGCGGCTTGCGCCGCTTTGGGAGTGGAATTGGTGAGCCGCCCGGTGTCTACCGTACGGGACGGCTTGGTGCGCCATGACCCGGAACTGCTGGCGGCGGCCCTGCTGGAGCTCCACGCCCAGCGTAGCGTCCGTATCGCGGGCCTTGGCCGCTATCGCAGCGAGGCGTAACGGATTACAGATTGTTCTGTTCTTTTTCTTGGAAGAAAAAGAACCAAAAAGAACTTTTTGCGCGAAACGTTGTTTCGCTTATAAAAAAGGGGGGTGGCCTGTGAAGTGTCCGGTCTGTGGCAGGGAGATGGAGACCTGCTATCTGGAGAGCAATAGCTTTCTGTATCTGACACGGAAGCTGCACCCTATTATGGGGCCGGCTTTTGCACCCGGCGGCGACAAAATCGCCAAGCTGAATACTCGGGCGGACGGCCCTGGTATCCCTGTTCACATCTGTCAGGCTTGCCGTCAGGTGAGTTTCCGATACTGACCTATCACAAGCGAAACACAGTTTCGCGCAAAGTTTTCTTTTGCCCCTTTTCTTTTCCAAAAGAAAAGGGGGAATCTCTGCCTATAAGGGGGTAACATGCGCCGTGTCCTTTTCGGGAGAAGTAAAAAATGAGCTGTGCCGGTCTTCCATGAGCCGCAGCTGCTGTGCCCGGGCGGAGTTGTATGGCGCGCTGCTCTACTGCAACACCTTCACCGCCCAGGAGGTCCGTGTGATCACCGAGAGCGAGAGCTTTGCCCATCGCTTGCCCCTTTTGCTGGATCGGGCCTTTGGGATGGCCTTTGACCGTCTGCCCAGCGCGGACGAACAGAAGTATATCTTTCAAATTCTTGACACGGAGAAGCTGGAGCGGATCATCGATGCCTTTGGTTTTGATCCCCGGCAGAATCCGGTGCTCCACATCAACTTCGGACTTCTGGAGGAGGACTGTTGCCGCTCCGCTTTTCTGCGGGGGGTATTTCTCTCCGGCGGCAGCATCACTGACCCTGCCAAGCGCTACCATTTGGAGCTGGTCACCAGCCACGCCCAGGCCAGCCGGGAGCTGTACGCTCTGCTGGACGATATGGGGTATCATCCCAAGCAGATCGCAAGGGGCGGCTATCAGGTGACATATTTTAAGAACAGCGACCAGATCGAGGATCTGCTTACCGCCATGGGCGCACCCCTCTCCGCCATGGAGCTGATGAATGCCCGGGCCGAAAAGGAACTGCGCAACGGGGTGAACCGCCGGGTAAACTGTGAGGCAGCCAACCTGGATAAGGCGGTGGATGCCGCCCAGGAGCAGCTGGAGGCCATCCGGCGCCTTTATGAGCTGGACCGGGTGGAGAGCCTTCCGTCCCAGCTGAAGGAGACTATCATCCTGCGGGAAACCTACCCGGAACTGACCCTCAGCCAGCTGGCGGAGGAGTTTGATCCGCCCATTACCAAGAGCTGTCTGAACCACAGGCTCCGCAAGCTGATTGCCCTGAGCCGTTCATAAAGAGACAGAGAGAGGACAAACCATGAACGAAAAAAAGATCGACCGGGCCGCCTTGGCCAACGAATACCATGACAGAGGATACAGCTGTGCCCAGGCGGTGGCCTGTGCCTTTTGTGATATGCTGCCCTATACGCCGGAAACGTTAGCTCCGATCCTGGGCTGCTTTGGCGGAGGGTTCCGCAGCGGAGAGATCTGCGGCGTTGTCAGCGGGGCTGCTGTGGTGCTGGGCCTTCGCTGGCCCCACAGTACTGCTGATGATATGGCTGCCAAGGAACTGGCCGCCGAGAAAATGCGGGAATTCCAGCGGCGGTTTCTGGAGCGGTTTCCGGCTGTCCGCTGTGCCGACATCAAGGAACAGCCTGCTGCTCCGGAGAAATCTCCTGCTGCGGTTCGGCTGGGCCTGCAGAAGCCCTGCCCTGTCTATATCGTGGCAGCGGTGGAGATTTTAGAGGAGATGCTGGCGGAAAACTGAGGGGAAAAGGAGGACACCAAATGGACAACACAAACGAACCCATGAGTTGTCATAAGGCGCTGAAAATAGTTAACGGCCTCTTTTATGGCGGTCTGGGACTGCTGCTGCTGGCCTGGGTTGCCTCATCTTTGTCAAGAGGAAATACAGTCCCCGTTCCAGCTGTTGTATTGTGCATATTGGGAATCGTGGGCCTTGTTTCCGGCTTTGTGCTGGCCTATGCCCGGCTGCGCTGTCCCCATTGCGACGCCTCGTTGATACAGAGGGGACGACTCACCTTCGAAGTGCCTAACTTTTGCCCTGCGTGCGGGAAGCCGCTGGAATAAGATTGCTTTTCATCAAGTGGCCCCACCTGTATTACCACCAGAAAGGAAACGCCTATGTCCTTTGTTCACCTCCATGTCCATACAGAATACAGCCTCCTGGACGGGGCCTGCCGGATCGACGGCCTGGCCAAACGGGTCAAGGAGCTGGGTCAGGACGCCGTGGCCGTCACCGACCACGGCGTCATGTACGGCGCCATCGATTTCTACCGTGCCTGCCTGAAGGAGGGGGTCAAGCCCATCATCGGCTGCGAGGTGTATGTGGCCCCCGCGGACCGTACCCGTTTTGACAAGGTCCATGAGTTCGATGCGGAAAGCCGCCATCTGGTGCTCCTCTGCCGCAACGAGGAGGGCTACCGGAACCTCAGCTACATGGTGAGCATGGCCTATCTGGAGGGCTTCTACATCAAGCCCCGGGTGGATATGGACTTGCTGCGCCAGTACAGCGGGGGCCTCATCGCCCTGTCCGCCTGCTTGGCCGGGGAGATCCCACGGTACTTGGTCAATGGCAATTACGATGCCGCTAGGGACTACGCTTTGGAGATGCGGGACATCTTTGGGGAAGATAATTTTTATCTGGAGCTTCAGGACCATGGCATCAAGGACCAGGCGGTAGTGAACCAGGGGCTGCTGCGTCTCCATGAGGAGACGGGAATCCCGCTGGTGTGCACCAACGACTGCCACTACCTGGCGCCTGCGGACGCGGAGAGCCACGACGTGCTCCTGTGTATCCAGACCGGTAAGCTGGTGGAGGACGAGAACCGGATGCGCTATGAGCCCCGGAATTTCTATGTCCGTTCCACCGAGGAGATGGAGGGCCTGTTTTCCCAGTACCCCGACGCTCTGGAGAATACCCAGCGCATTGCGGACCGCTGTGACCTCACCTTCACCTTCGGGAAATACCATCTGCCCCGATTTCAGGTGCCGGAGGGCTACACCGCCCAGACCTACATCCGGGAGCTGTGTGAGGAAGGCTTCGCCCGGCGCTATGCAAAAACCCATCCGGAGTACCACGACCAGCTGGACTATGAGCTGAATATGATCGAGAAGATGGGGTTCACCGACTATTTCCTCATCGTCTCCGACTTCGTGAATTTTGCCCGGCGGCAGGGAATTCCTGTGGGCCCTGGCCGCGGCAGCGCGGCGGGCAGCATGGTGTCCTACTGCCTCCATATCACTGACATCGACCCCATGGAGTACAGCCTCTACTTTGAGCGCTTTCTCAACCCGGAGCGGGTGAGCATGCCGGATATCGACATGGACTTCGGCGACACCCGTCGGGGCGAGGTGGTGGACTATGTCCGCCGAAAGTACGGCGACGACCATGTGGCACAGATCGTTACCTTCGGTACCATGGCTGCCCGGGGTGCCATCCGGGATGTGGGCCGGGTACTGAATATGCCTTACGCCGACGTGGACGTGGTGGCCAAGCAGGTGCCCAGCGGCCCCCAGAACCTCCACATTACCCTGGACGAGGCCCTCAGGCTCAGCAAGCCCCTCCGGGAGATGTATGAGCAGGACCCCCAGATCAAAAAGCTCATCGACACCGCCAAGGCCCTGGAGGGCATGCCACGCCACGCCTCCACCCACGCCGCGGGCGTGGTCATCACCCGGGACCCGGTGTACACCTATGTGCCTCTGGCCAAGAACGACGAGTCCGTGGTGTGTCAGTACACCATGGTGACCCTGGAGGAACTGGGCCTTTTGAAAATGGACTTTTTGGGCCTTCGCAACCTGACCATCTTGGAGGACGCGGTGCAGATGGTCCGCCAGAAGGAGCCGGACTTTTCCCTGGAAAACATCCCCGAGGATGACCAGCCGGTGTTCGAGATGCTGACCCAGGGCAAGACCTCCGGCGTGTTCCAGATGGAGTCTGCCGGTATGACCGGGGTGTGCGTGGGACTGAAACCCCAGTCCATTGAAGATCTCACCGCTATCGTGGCGCTGTACCGTCCAGGTCCTATGGAGTCCATCCCCAAGTTTATCGCCTGCAAGCACAACCCCAGCCTCATTTCTTACAAGCACCCCTCCCTGGAGCCCATCCTCTCCGTGACCTACGGCTGCATTGTCTACCAGGAGCAGGTCATCGAGATTTTCCGCCGCCTGGGAGGTTACTCCCTGGGGCAGGCGGACATGGTCCGCCGGGCCATGTCCAAGAAGAAGGTCAAAGACATCGAGCGGGAGCGGGGGGCTTTCCTCCACGGGGACCCTGAGCGGAATATCTCAGGCTGTATTGCCAACGGTATTCCCGCCGACGTGGCAGAGGCTATCTACGACGAGATTTACGACTTTGCCAACTACGCCTTCAACAAGGCCCACGCGGTGTGTTACGCCGTGGTGGCCTATCAGACCGCCTGGTTCAAGTACCACTACCCCCGGGAATACATGGCGGCCCTCCTCACCTCGGTGCTGGACAGCACCGACAAGGTATCGGAGTATATCAACGAGTGCCGCGACATGGGCATCGCCTTGCTGCCCCCGGATATCAATTGTTCCCGGGATAGCTTTACGGTAGAGGAGGGGGGCATCCGCTTCGGCCTGGTGGCCATCAAAAACATTGGCCGGGGCTTTATCCAGAACATGGTCCGGGAGCGGGAGGAGAACGGACCCTTCACCGGATTCCAGGACTTCTGCCAGCGGATGTATGATTACGACATCAACAAGCGGGCAGTGGAGAATCTCATCCGTGCGGGGGCCTTCGACTGCTTTGGTGCCTATCGCAGCCAATTGGTGGCAGTCCACGACAAGCTCCTGGATTCCATCGGCGACAGCCGCCGGCAGAACGTGGAGGGACAGCTGGACTTTTTTGGCATGTCCACCGGGGAATCCCAGCGGACGGCTGTGGAGATCACCCTGCCCAAAATCCCGGAGTACGCTCTGGATGAGCGGATGCGCCAGGAGCGGGAGGTGACAGGCCTGTACCTCTCCGGTCACCCCATGAATGCCTACCGGGAGGCCGCCCGCCAGGCCGGTGCGGTCCATATCGGTTCCATTAACGAGGACTTTGCCCAGGAAGGCGGTCCCACGGTGTACCAGGATGAGCAGCGGATCACGGTGGCGGGGATCGTCACCGCCTATAAGACCAAGTCCACCCGGGCGGGGAACCTCATGGCCTATGCCACGGTAGAGGACGACACCTCCTCCATCGAGCTTCTCTGCTTTGCCAAGGTACTGGAGCGGTGCGGCCGATTTTTGAAGGAGGGCAGTGCCGTGGTGATCCAGGGCAAACTGTCCGTCCGGGATGAAAAGCCACCCCAGATCCTCTGTGACAATGTGGTGCCCCTGGGTGGAGAGGGAACGGCTATGCCGCCCCAGGACAGTCAGCCTCAGCCCCAGACCAGGGCTGGCATCCAGGTTTTGGAGGGCAATACCCTGTGGATTCGTCTCAGCAATGCCCAGGACCCTCTGCTCCGCCATGTGAACCGGGTCATCAATATGTTCCCCGGTCAGACACCGGCACGTCTGGTGTTTGCCGACTCAGGAAAGCGGCTGGGAACCAGCTGTCTGCTGGCAAAATCCCTGGTGGATGAGCTGGTGGAGGTGCTGGGCCAGGAGAATGTGGTGATCCGCTGAGGCGCTTGCGCTGGTATAGTTCCCTGAATGTTCTGTAGGGGAAATGCGTTGAAAAGAGGACACGGCCTCTGCTATAATACAGGGTAACTGGCCTGGAGGCCGGTTACCCTGTTTTTTCAGTTTTCCGGCAGCGAGAGGAAGGAATGGAAAGCTGCCGGAGAAGTTTTTTAACGGATGATGGATATGACTGCCGCACGCGGGCCGACGACCCGGTGGGGAGGCGGAGAGGAGCTTATATGCTGCGGATATGGATGGGACCGGCCAACTCCGGCAAATCAGAAAAGGTGCTGCAGGAGATCCGGCGGCTGGGGGATACCAGCGCCCAGCTGCTGCTGGTGCCGGAGCATGCTTCCCACCAGGCGGAGGTGGATCTGTGCCGCGCCTGCGGTCCCACCGCCGCCCGTCACGGGGAAGTGCTGAGCTTCCGGCTGCTGGCCAACCGGGTGCTGTCTCTCACCGGAGGCCTGGCGGATGGCGCACTGGACGCCGGAGGCAAGCTCCTTATGATGCAGTTGGCGCTCCAGGAGGTGCTGCCACAGCTGACGGTGTACGCCCGGCCCTCCCGGAAGGCTCCCTTTCTGGGAGAGCTGGTGGCACTCTTTGATGAGCTCCAGGCTTACCGGGTGGAGCCGGAGCGGCTGGGGGAGCTGTACCCCTCCTTGGAGGGCCTCTCCGGGGAGAAGCTGCGGGATCTGGCTCTGATCTATGCCGCCTATCAGTCGCGGTTGTACCGGGAGGGAAAGGACAGGCGGGATCTGATGGCCAAGCTGGTGGATCACCTGGAGGAATCGGGCTATATTGACAATCATGATGTGTTCCTGGACGGATTTTCCTATTTTACTGCCCAGGAGGAGCAGGTGATCTCCGTCCTCCTTCGGCGGGCGAAATCCGTTACCGTTACCCTCATGGGGGAGAAGGATAGCCCGCTGGAGATCTTCCGCCAGGGGCTCCGGGCCCGGGACCGTTTGGTACGGCTGGCTCAGCGGTGCGGTGTTTCCTGTGAGATCGACTACCTCTCCGCCCCAAAGCCCGCTACGGCTTTGGCTTACCTGCCCGCCGCCTTTTTCAGCGGCGGCGGGGCTTGGGAGGGAGACTGCCAAGGGGCAGCCGTCTACCGGGCCGACACGCCTTTTACGGAGACGGAATATGTTGCTTCCCAGATCCTCTCTTTGGTTCGCTCGGGACAGTACCGCTTCCGGGATATCACCGTGGCTGCCCGGAATCTGGGGGATTATGAGGCGGTCATTGAAAGTGTTTTTGCTCGCTACGGCGTGCCGGTGTACCTTAGCCGTCGCAGCGATATCCTGGAGAAACCGGTCATTGCCCTGATCGCTGGGACCATGGACGCGGTGACTGGCGGTTATGAATACGAGGATATGTTCCGCTGGCTCAAGACCGGTCTTGCCGGACTGAGCGATGGGGAGTGCGACCTCCTGGAAAACTATGTGATCGCCTGGGATATCCACGGCTCCCAGTGGGTCCGGGAGGAGGACTGGACTGCCAACCCCGACGGCTGGCGGGAGGGCTTCACGCCGGAACAGGAGGCGGCTCTGGCGCAGATCAACGCCCTGCGCCGCCGGGTGCAGGCACCTCTGGCGGAGCTGGCTCAGGGCCTGCGGGAGGAGAAGAGTGCCGTGGGGAAGCTGCGGGTACTGTGGCGGTTCCTGGACCGGCTGGATCTGGCGGGCCAGCTGGAGGAGCGGCGGGCTTTTCTGGAGGAGCGGCAGGAGCTGCAGCTGGCAGCGGAGTACGGCCAGCTGTGGGAGCTGCTTTGCTCCGTTATGGACCAGTTTGCTGAGATTCTGGGGGATGCACCCCTGGATGCTGAGGAGTTTGCCCGGCTGTTCAAGCTGGTGCTGACCCAGTATGATGTGGGCACCATCCCTGTGTCCCTGGACCAGGTCCAGGTCACAGAAATCACCCGCAATGATCGCCATCGGGTGAAGGTGCTGTTCCTCATGGGGGCCAACGACCATGTGCTGCCCGCCGTGTCCTTTGGAAAAGGGCTTCTCTCCCGAGAGGACCGGGAGAAGCTTCTGGAACTGGGCGTGGAGCTGGCCCCCAGCGGGCCGGACCAGTTTGACGGAGAGCTGCAGAACATCTACGCCGCTCTGGCGCAGCCTACAGACCGCCTGGTCATCACCTGGCCGGTATCGGACAGCCAGGGAAATCCCCTGCGGCCCTCCTTTGTGGTAGAACGGCTGCGCTCTCTGCTGCCGGGTGCGGAGGAGCTCAGTGAGGATGGCAGCCGGAGCTACCGGCTGACGGCTCCGGTCCCGGCCCTGGAGACAGCGGGGAGCTTTCCCGGCGGGCCTCTGTGGGACTATTTTGCCGGGGATGGACGATATAATGCCGCTCTGGCTGCCATGGAACGCTCTGCGGGGATGACCCGGGGGCGGTTAAGCCCCCAGGCGGTGGAGACCCTTTACGGACGCAGCTACCGGATGTCCGCCAGCCGGATCGACCGGGTCAACGCCTGCCACTTTGCCTACTTCATGGAGTACGGCCTCCGGGCGAAAGAGCGAGTACCCGCTGGGTTTGACGCTGCCCAGGTGGGCACCTTCCTCCACTACATCCTGGAAAATGTCACCCGGGAGGTGTGCCAGCGGGGCGGCTTTGCACAGGTAGGGGAGGAGGAACTGAAAACGCTGATCGACAGCGTCATCCGGCAGTATATGGACGTGGCCATGCCCGGATTTGACAGCCGGGATGCCCGCTTCAAGTACCTGTTCCGGCGGCTGAAAAAGACGGCGGCCACCATTGTCACCAATGTGGCCGGGGAGCTGCGGGAGTCGGACTTTGTGCCTATGGCCTTCGAGCTCTCCTTCGGAGACGGCGGAGCCCTGCCTGCCATCACCATCCACGCCGGGGACGCCTCCCTCACCGTCAATGGGAAGGTGGACCGGGTGGACGGCTGGCTGAAGGATGGAAAGCTGTACCTGCGGGTAGTGGACTATAAAACCGGCAAGAAGGCCTTTGACCTCAGCGACCTGTGCCACGGTCTGGGGATCCAGATGCTGCTGTATCTGTTTGCCCTGGAGAAGGAGGGCAAGGCCCTCTTCGGCAAGGAGATCGTACCGGCGGGGGTGCTGTACCTGCCTGCCCGGGATGTGCTGGTCAGCGCTCCCCGGGATGAGGATGCGCAGCGGCTCCGGGAGACTCTGGACAAGGAGCTGCGGCGCAGCGGCATGGTACTGTCCCAGCCGGAGGTTTTGAAAGCCATGGAACACAGCGCCCTGGAGTCTCCACGGTTCCTGCCCCTGACCCTGGGGAAGGACGGCAGCATCACCAAGGGGGTGGCCACCGCCGCGGAGCTAGGCAAGCTCAGCCGTTATGTGGACAGACTCCTGGAAAAGATCGCCCGGGAGCTGAGAGCGGGCAATATCGACGCGGATCCCTGGAGCCGGGGGGAAAACGACAATGCCTGTACCTACTGTGAGTTCGCCTCCGCCTGCCACTTTATGGAGGAGGGGGCCTGTGACCGGGCCCAGCCCCTCCGGCCGGTGAAGCCGGAGGATTTCTGGCGCCATGTGGATCAGACCATCGGAGAGGAGGAGCGTTCATGAGCGTACAGCTGACACGGGAGCAGCAGGCGGTGGTGGATGACCGGGGCGGACGGCTGCTGGTGTCCGCTGCCGCGGGCAGCGGTAAGACGCGGGTCCTGGTGGACCGCCTGTTCAGCCGGGTGCTGGGGGAGGAGAAAGCCAATGTGGACGACTTCCTCATCATCACCTATACCAGGGCGGCAGCGGCGGAGCTCCGGGGCCGTATTGCCCAGGAACTGGGCAAGCGTCTGGCGGAGCGCCCCGGCGACCGCCATCTTCAGCGGCAGCTTCTCCTGGTCTACCAGGCGGATATCAAGACCATCGATGCTTTCTGTACCGCTCTTCTCCGGGAGAACGTTCATCTGCTGGACTTCGGCGAAGGCCGGGGTCTGACAGCAGATTTTCGGGTGCTGGATGAGAGCGAGGCGGATCTTCTCCGGCGGCGGGTGCTGCCCCGGGTGCTGGAGGAATTCTATACCGATATGACCCCGGGGGCGGAGCTGCTGGCAGACGCTTTCGGTTTTGGCCGGGACGACGGACGGCTGGAGGAGCTGGTACTGACCCTTCACGACAAGATCCAGAGCCACGCCTACCCGGAAAAATGGCTGGAGGAGCAGAAGAAGAGTTGGGAGGATCTCCCCAGCGACGTGGGGGAGACGGTCTATGGCCGGGAGCTGCTGGCCGCCCTGGGCCGGAAGGCCCGCCACTGGGCGGATCTGCTGCGGCGGGGTGCTGAGGAGGCAACCTGTGACGAGAAGCTTCTCAAAGGCTACGCACCCGCTTTCCTGACGGCGGCTGCGGGGCTGGAGGCCCTGGCAGCGGCAGCAGACAGCGGCTGGGATGCCGCCATGTCCTGGACATTTTCCTGGCCCAGCCTGTCCCCGGTACGCAAGTGCGAGGCGCCGGAACTGAAAGCCAAGCTTCAGAGCCAGTGGAACCGCTGCAAAAAGGAAATTAGGGAGGCGGAAGCCATTCTGGATGCCTCCGCCGCTGAGGCAGCGGAGGATCTCCGCCGCAGTGCCCCGGCTATGGAGGCGCTGCTGGATCTCTGCGCTGCCTTCGGACGGGCCTACCAGGGGGAGAAGCTCCGGCGGAACGTCACCGACTTCTCCGACCAGGAGCACGCCGCCGTGCGGCTTCTCTTGGGGGAGGACGGACAGCCCACGGAGCTCTCGGAGATCGTGTCCGGACGGTACCTGGAGGTGATGGTGGACGAGTACCAGGATACCAACCAGGTCCAAAACTGCATTTTCGAGGCGGTCTCCCAGGGGGGATGCCGTCTCTTCACCGTGGGAGACGTGAAGCAGTCCATTTACCGCTTCCGCTTGGCGGACCCCACCATATTTCTGGAGAAATATACAGAGTATCCCCCGGCGGACCAGGCGGCGAAAGGGGAACCCCGCAAGATCCTGCTGTCCAAAAACTTCCGCTCCCGGCAGCCGGTGCTGGACGCGGTCAACTTTGTGTTCGGCGCCATTATGTCCAAAGAGATGGGAGAGATGGACTACGGGGAGGAGGAGGCCCTCCACTTCGGGGCGGACTATCTGCCGGAGCGGACGGACTGCTCTGTGGAATTTCACTTGCTGGGCGTACCGCGGGCCCGTGGAGAGGAGCGGCCAGCCAGCCGCCCCCTGGAAGAGGCCCGGCTGGTGGCCCGGCAGATCCGATCCCTGCTGGAGCAGGGATATCCGGTCACGGACGAGGATACCGGAGCCCTGCGGCCCTGCCGGGCGGAGGATATGGCAGTTCTGATGCGCTCCCCAGGGCCCCGTCTGCGCCACTATTTGCGGGCCATGGCGGAGGAAGGGGTGCCCTGTGCTGTTCAGGAGAGCGAGGACTTTTTTGCCTCCATGGAGGTGGCGGTAGTCTATTCGTTCCTACAGATCCTGGACAATCCCCGGCAGGATGTGCCCCTCATCGCCGTTCTCCGTTCCCCGGTGTTCGGTTTTTCTCCGGACCGGCTGGCGGTGATCCGGGGACGCCACCCACAGGGAGACTTTTACGTCGCTCTGGAGGCCGACGAGGCAGAGGACAGCCGCTCCTTCCTGGATCAGCTGGCGCTGCTGCGGGGGGAGGCCAAGGACCTCAGCGTCCACAGCCTCCTGTGGCGGATCTTTGACCGGCTGAATATCCTGGGGATCTTCGGTGCTATGGAGGGCGGTGAGCAGCGGCGGGAGAACCTTATTACCCTCTGTGAGTACGCCCGTTCCTTTGAGCAGGCGGGGTATCGGGGCCTCTTTGCCTTTGTGTCCCAGCTGCGGCGGCTGCTGGAAAACGGTCAGCAGCCGGTGGTATCCACCGGCAGTGCCGCAAGCGGTGTGCAGATCATGAGCATCCACCGCTCCAAGGGACTGGAATTTCCCATTGTGTTCCTGACGGACCTGGACAAGGCCTTCAACCGTATGGATTTTCAGTCGCCGGTGCTGGTCCACCCCCAGCTGGGCCTCGGGCCCATGTTCATCGATCTGGACCGGCACATCCGCTACCCCACGGCGGCTCACCGGGCTGTGGGCGGACGGCTGAGCCGGGAGATGCGGGCAGAGGAGATGCGCCTCCTCTATGTAGGAATGACCCGGGCCAAGGAAAAGCTGATCATGGTGGCCTCTATGTCCTCGCCGGAGAAGAAGCTCAAGGACCTTACCGCCCTCTCCGAGCTCCCGGTACCGCCGGAGACGGTGGACGGCGCCAAATCCATGGCGGAGTGGGTGCTGCTGCCCCTGCTGCGGCGGCGGGAGGCAACATCTTTGCGGACTATGGCTGGTATGGAGGAGGGAGAGTGGGCTCTGACAGAGGACCTGCCCTGGACAGTAATGTTTCACGAGATGGGGGAGGAGTCCGATGCGCCTCCCCAGACCGAAGCATCACCGGAGACAGCGCCTGACCGGTTGGGGCCGGAGGCGGATCGGGAGGCCCTTGGCTATGTTTACCCCTGGGCTGCTGCCTGTGCCGCCCCCACCAAGCTTACTGCTACCCAGCTCAAGGGCCGGGAGAAGGATCAGGAGATCGCGGAGCATACAGTAAAGCCCTATGTGCATCGGCCCTTGGCCGCGCCCATGTTCCTCTCAGGAAAGCTGCCTTTGGCGCCGGAGGAGCGGGGAACCGCAACCCATCTGGTGATGCAGTATCTGCCTCTGGACGGGGATGTGGACGCTGTCATTGATGATCTGCTCTTTAGGCGGCTTCTGACCCAGGAGCAGGCTCAGGTGATAGACCGCCCGTCCATCCGCCGCTTTCTGGCGTCGCCGTTGGCGGAGGAACTGCGGCAGGCAGAGCGGGTGGAACGGGAATATCGCTTCAGCCTTCTGGTCCCTGCCGGGGAGTACTATCCCGGCCTGAGGGAGGATGAGGAGGTGCTTCTCCAGGGTGTAGTGGACCTATTTGCTGTAAGAGACGGTGCGGTCACCGTGGTGGACTTCAAGACCGACGGGGTGACGGAGTCCAACCTGGCGGAGCGGGTCGAGGCCTACCGTCCCCAGATCCGTGTCTACAGCCGGGCTCTGGAGCAGATCCTGGAACTGCCGGTAAAACGGCAGGTGCTGTATTTCTTCCGCACGGGACAGACAGTAGAGCTATGACGATTTTTGCGGGATTTGCCAGTTTGCTCTTGTGCTTTTCCTAAAACTTGTATATGATAGCAGAGAATGAGTATTTACCGGCGGAGGACAGGCAGAGATGACCAGGGATGTGTTGCATATTATTCAGGAGAGTATGACCGGCTTCTCCAAAGGACAGCGGCGGATCGCCGCCTATATCTTGTCGGATTACGACAAGGCGGCCTTTATGACGGCCAACAAGCTGGGGACTGTGGTGGGGGTCAGCGAGTCCACTGTAGTCCGTTTTGCGGCGGAACTTGGCTATGACGGCTATCCTGCCATGCAGAAAGCCCTTCAGGAGATCGTCCGCAGCAAGCTCACCTCCATTCAGCGTATCCGGGCCTCCAATGACCGGCTGTTTGGTTCCGATGTGGTGACTACAGTGCTGCAGACGGATATGGATAAGATCCGCTCTGCTATCGAGAGCGTGGACCGCTCCGCTTTTGAGCGCGTTGTAGATAAGCTGATAGGGGCCAGGCACATCTATATCCTGGGGGTCCGCTCCAGCTCCTTCCTGGCGGGATATCTGCACTTTTATTTCCACCTGATTTTTGATAACGTGACCCTGGTCACCAGCAACAGTGCGGGAGATATTCTGGAGAGCATCCTGCGGATCGGTCCGGGGGATGTGCTGATCGGTATCAGCTTTCCCCGTTACTCCCAGTCCACGGTAAAGGGCGTGCGGTTTGCTCACGACCGGGGGGCGGATGTGGTGGCCATTACCGACAGCTCGCTGTCACCACTGTACCCCATGGCCTCCACTTCGCTTCTGGCCAGCAGTGACATGATCTCCTTCGTGGACTCCCTGGTGGCGCCCTTCAGCTTGCTTAACGCCCTGATCGTGGCGGCAGGCCATCGGAAGGATGCAGACATTGCCCAGATCTTTGATCGTCTGGAAGGGATCTGGGATGAATATGGTGTATTTGGACAGAGCGATGAAATATGATGTGATTGTGATCGGCGGCGGCCCCGCGGGGATGATGGCGGCCATTGCCGCCGCGGAAAACGGCGCCCGGGTGTGTCTGCTGGAGCCCAACGAGCGTCTGGGTAAAAAACTGAATATTACCGGAAAAGGCCGCTGCAATGTGACCAACAACTGTGCTGCGGCAGAATTGCAGGGGAAAATGTGCTGTAATGGCAAATTCCTTTACAGCGCTTTTTCCCAGTATGATCCCAGCGATGTGATGGACTTTTTTGAGAGCCGCGGCGTGCCGCTGAAAACGGAGCGGGGGAACCGGGTGTTTCCGGTGTCAGACCGCTCCTTTGACATCAGTGCTGCCCTGGAGAAATACCTTCGGGAGCTCTCTGTAGAGTTGGTGCGGGACCGGGCGGAGGCCCTGGTGGTGGAGGACGGTGCCCTGCGGGGCGTCATCTGCGCCCATGGGCGGCGGGAAGCCCCACGGGTGATCATAGCTACCGGCGGTGTATCCTATCCCCTCACTGGCAGTACCGGGGACGGCTACCGGCTGGCCCGTTCTGTGGGGCATACTGTGACAGAACTGCGAGGCTCCCTGGTGCCTCTGTGCGCCGCCGGGGAGCTTTGTCCGCGTCTCCAGGGGCTGAGCCTTAGGAACGTGACTCTGCGGGCCTACGAGGATGACAGAAAGATATACGAGGAACTGGGGGAGATGCTGTTCACCCACTTCGGTGTCAGTGGACCTCTGGTACTGTCGGCCTCTGCCCATATGCGGCATTTTGGCCGGAAGCGGTACCGGATTGAGGTCGATCTCAAGCCTGCTTTGGATACGGCGGCTTTGGATAAGCGGCTGCTGAGTGATTTCCAGCGCAGACAGAACAGCGACTTTATCAACGCTTTGGATGAGCTGCTGCCGAAGAAACTGATCGAACCCTTTGTGGAACTGACTGGGGTGCCGCCCCGTCAGAAGGTCCACGACATTACCCGGGAACAGCGGGAACAGATTCTGAAATTGCTGAAGGCCCTGCCGGTGGAGATCACCGGCCCGCGGCCGGTAGAGGAGGCCATCGTCACTGCCGGAGGCGTGGCGGTGGGAGAGGTAAATCCCTCCACCATGGAGTCCCGGCTGCTGCCGGGGCTGTATTTTGCCGGTGAGGTCCTGGATGTGGACGCTTATACCGGTGGATTCAATTTGCAGATCGCCTGGTCTACCGGCCATCTGGCCGGGACCTCCGCGGCCCAGGCCGCCTGGTCTGACTGAGCGGGGAAGAGAGGAATCGCTATGGAAGAGACAAAGCGCTTTGCTGTTGCCATCGATGGTCCCAGCGGAGCGGGAAAGAGTACCCTGGCCCGCAGTGTGGCCCGGGAGCTGGGGGCGGTATATGTGGATACCGGCGCTATTTACCGCACCGTGGGGTATTGCGCCTGGAAGCAGGGGATCGATCCCGACGCCAAGGAGGACATCTGCGCCCTTCTGCCCCGGATCAATATTTCCATGGATTATGACACAGACGGCCTTCAGCGGATGTACCTGAATGGGGAGGATGTGACAAAGGAGATCCGTCTGCCTCAGATCTCCATGTATGCCTCCCGGGTGTCTGCCCTGCCGGAGGTGCGGGCCTTTTTGATGGATATGCAGCGGGATATGGCCCGTCGAAATAGTGTGGTGATGGACGGCCGGGACATCGGGACCGTGGTGCTGCCCCAGGCAGATGTGAAGATCTTCCTTACTGCCAGTGTGGAGGACCGGGCCCGCCGCCGCTGGGAGGAACTGAATGACCGGGGAACTCCCAAGAATTTTGATGAGCTGCTGGAAGAGATCCGGCAGCGGGATGACAACGATTCCCGCCGGGCCGCCGCGCCGCTGCGGGCAGCGGAGGATGCGGTGTATCTGGACACCACCGGCAATACCTTTGAGCGGAGCCGGGAGCAGATCCTCGAGATCATTAAGGAGCGTTTGGGCCAATGAACCGTTTTTTTCATATCGCATATCTGTTTGTTAAGCCTCTGGTCTGCCTTTTGTTTCCCCATAAGGTAGTGGGACTGGAGAATCTTCCCGAGGGAGGAGCGCTGCTGTGTGCCAACCACGCCAGCGGCTGGGACCCGGTTCTGATCGCTGTGAGCCTGCCCAATGACTCCCGTTTGTCCTTTATGGGGAAGGATTCTCTGTTCCGCATCCCATTGCTGGGGCCCATTATCCGGAAGCTGGGTGCTTTTCCGGTAAAGCGGGGAGGCAACGATCTGGTGGCCATGAAAACGGCAATGAAGGCGTTGACGGATGGACGCCGTCTGCTGGTGTTTCCGGAGGGTACCCGGGTGGAACACCAGGGGGATGCGGATGCCAAGGGCGGCGTTACGGTGATGGCCACCCGTACCGGTACGCCGATGGTGCCGATCTACTGCGGCGGAAAGCATAAGTTCCTCCGCCGTACGACTATTGTATTCGGAGAGCCCTACCGCCCGGTGATCGCCGGCCGTCGGCCCACTCCTGAGGAAAACCATCAGGCGGCGGAAGAGATCCTGGCCAGGATCTACGACTTGGCTGAGGTGGATGGATGGAAGTAATGGTGGCCAACAGCGCCGGCTTCTGCTTTGGTGTGGACCGGGCGGTGCGGATGGCGGAGGAACTGGCCTCGTCCGCAGAAAAGCCCCGGATGCTAGGCTGTGTGATACATAATGACCATGTGATGGAGGAGCTTGTTTCCCGGGGAATGGTCCAGATCGATGATCCCCATCAGGCGGAACAGGGTGACAATGTACTTCTGCGGGCCCACGGGGCTGGCCGGGCGGTGTATGAGATTCTGGAGGCCAGGGGAGCCCGGGTGGTGGACGCCACTTGCCCTAAGGTAGCCCGGGTCCATCAGATCGTTTCCCAGGCAGATGATGAGGGACGGCAGTGTGTGATGATCGGCGATCCTGACCATCCGGAGGTGCGGGGTGTGGCAGGCTGGTGCCGGAATTTGCTGGTGTTCCGGGGCGCGGAGGACGTGGAGCAATGGCTCCTTACCGCGCCGGATGCAGGGAAAACACGGTTTACAGTGGTAGCTCAGACCACCCTAATCCGGGAAGTTTGGGAAAGTTCTTTGAAAATTCTAAAAAAAGAGTGTACAAATCTGAAAATATTTGATACAATATGTAGTGCTACGCATATACGACAAACTGAGGCCGCTGAAATTGCCGCCAAAGTGGACGTTATGGTGGTGGTTGGCGATCCGAAAAGCGCCAACACGAAACACCTGACAGATATCTGCCGCCAGTATTGCCCCCGTGTTTTCCAGATCGAAAACGTGGACGGGCTTCCCAGGCAGGCCTTGTCCGGATGTTCCGTGGCTGGCCTGACGGCGGGGGCCTCCACGCCTGCGAGCATCATAAAGGAGGTCAAAAAGACGATGAGTGAAGAAAAAATCCCTGGCGAAGGCATGGAAAATTTTGCCGAAATGTTTGAACAGTATACCAATACTTTAAATACAGGAGATAAGGTAACCGGCGTGGTCACCGCCATTACCCCCACGGAAGTCCACGTGGACCTGGGCTGCAAGCAGGCCGGTTACATCCCTGTGGACCAGCTGACGGATGACCCCACCATGAAGCCCGAGGATGTGGTCAAGGTCGGCGACGAAGTGGAGCTGTTTGTGATCCGCGTCAACGATATCGAGGGTTACGCCACCCTGTCCAAGAAGCGCCTGGATGTAGCCAAGGTGTGGGAGACCATTGAGGAGGCCTGCAACACCAAGGAAGTTCTCGAGGGCGTTGTCACCGAGGAGAACAAGGGCGGTATCGTGGTATTTGTCAAGGGCGTTCGCGTCTTTGTTCCCGCTTCCCAGTCCGGCCTGCCCCGTGACGCCGCTATGAGCCAGCTGCTCAAGCAGAAGGTCTCTCTGCGCATCACCGAGGTCAACCGTGCCCGCCGCCGTGTGGTGGGTTCCATCAAGGCTGTTCAGCAGGAAGCCCGTCAGGCCGCTGCCGCCGCTGTTTGGGCCGGCATCGAGGTGGGCAAGCACTATACCGGTACGGTCAAGAGCATGACCAGCTACGGCGTGTTCGTAGACATCGGTGGTGTGGACGGTATGGTACATATCTCCGATCTGTCCTGGAGCCGCATCAAGCATCCCTCCGAAGTGGTGTCCGTGGGCGATACGCTGGATGTGTACGTCATCTCCTTCGACGCTGAGAAGAAGAAGATCTCTCTGGGCGTAAAGGATCGTTCCACCAATCCCTGGCAGGTGTTTATGGATACCTACAAGGTTGGCGATGTGGCTTCCGTTCGCATCGTGAAGCTGATGCAGTTCGGCGCCTTTGCCGAGGTCGTTCCCGGTGTGGATGGTCTGATCCACATCTCCCAGATCGCTGATCGCCGGATCGAGAAGCCCGGTGATGTCCTCAGCGAGGGCCAGGTAGTGGATGCCAAGATCACCGCTGTGGATGAGGAGAAGAAGAAGATCTCCCTGTCCATCCGTGCTCTGCTGGCTCCCGCTCCCGCCGCCGCTGACGAGGATGCGGAGTAATTCTGCAGAGGCTATCCGCGAAACAAAATAAGAACAGAAGGCAGGCAGCATATCATGCTGCCTGCCTTTTTTTCGCAGCAGGGACTGCCAGCGCTATGTCTCTTTCTGTAATTAACCTTGAAATTTTGACCAATACGGGGTACAATAAAGCAAAAGATGTGCGTTTTTAGGAAAATAGCTGCTGCTGGTGAAAATGTGTACTGGAGGGAAAGGCGGGTAGAATATGTTTTGCATAGGGGACAAGGTGGTCCACCCCATGCACGGCGCAGGGATCATTTCCGACGTCGTCCGGGAGAAAATAGCGGGGACTGTCCAGGACTACTATGTGTTTCGGATGTCTGTTGGCGGCTTGGTATTGAAGATCCCGGTCCTATCCAGCGGGACGGTAGGGCTGCGCCGGATCGTGGGGCAGGAGGAAGCGGACCGCCTGTTGGCTGCGCTGCCTGCCATGGATACGGAAATGACCAGCAATTGGAACCGCCGGTATCGGGAAAACCTCCAGCGGCTGAAAAGCGGAGATATCTATGAGGTGGCCCGAGTCATCAAAGGACTGGCTTTTCGGGACAGCCAGCAGAGCCTTTCCACCGGGGAGAGGAAGATGCTGCACACAGCAAAGCAGATTTTGATCTCAGAGATCGTTCTGGTCCTGGGACAGGACTATGAGCAGGTAGAAGGCCGTGTCAATGCGGCTATGTCTGGAGTGAAGGGTAAATGAAAAATATTTTCGGAAAACTGTTTTCCAAAGATAAGCGGGAGTATCCTGTGTGCAGTGCGGTAGTGGCTGCGGCAGGCAGTTCCCGGCGGATGGGCGGCGGGAACAAACTGCTGCTGCCGCTGGATGGAATACCTGTTTTAGTGCGGACACTGCGGGCGCTGGAGGAAGCCACCTTGGTCCGGGAGATCGTCGTGGCCTCCCGGGAAGAGGACCTGCTGGTGATCGGCGATCTTTGCAAAACCTACGGTATTTCCAAACCGGTGAAGATCGTGTGTGGAGGAGAGACCAGGGCGGCGTCTGTCCTGGCGGCCACCATGGAGTGCCGGGAGGATGCGGCCTTTATTGCAGTACACGATGGGGCAAGACCTTTAGCGACGCCGGAGCTGATCGACAATGTGATCCGATTGGCCTTTCGTACCAATGCTGCCGCGCCTGCTGTGGCAGTAAAAGATACGATCAAGGTGGTAGAGGAAAACAAGGTGGTGACCACGCCGGACCGGGATACACTGCGCTGTATACAGACCCCTCAGGTCTTTGACGCAGCTTTGCTGCGGGCGGCTCTGCAGGCTGCGGTGGCAGGGGAGATCCCCATTACGGACGACTGTTCCGCTGTGGAGAGATTAGGAAAGGAAATTTACTTGACAGAAGGCTCCTATGAAAACATTAAGATCACCACGCCGGAGGATATGGCTCTGGCGACGGCGATTCTGGAGCGGAGGGAGGAAATGCTGTGATGATGCCCCGGATCGGCTACGGCTATGATGTACACCGCCTGACAGAGGGCAGGCCCCTTGTTTTGGGAGGGGTCACCATACCCTGGGAGAGAGGCCTGCTGGGACACTCTGATGCGGATGTGCTGCTCCATGCCTTGATGGATGCGCTGCTGGGAGCTGCCGCCCTGGGAGATATCGGCCATTTGTTCCCTGATACCGATCCCAGCTATTCGGGGATCGACAGCCGCAAGCTCCTGCGGCAGGTGGCAGTCCTTCTGGAGCAGGAAGGTTATACGGTAGGGAACGTGGATGTGACATTGGTGGCCCAGCGGCCTAAGATCGCGCCCTACATACCGGCTATGCGGACGAATATCGCGGCAGACCTAGGGATTTCTGTGACAAAGGTGAGCGTCAAAGCGACCACAGAGGAGCATTTGGGCTTTACCGGCAGCGGAGAGGGCATGGCAGCCCATGCGGTAGCGCTGCTGATGGAGAAGCGGGCCTGAGAAGGCGGCATGCATCCTGCTTTCCGGAAACAATGGACTTGCATACGGTAGATACGCCCTTTCGCTGAAGCGAAGGGGCGTATTTTTCATGGATGCCCAGGATGCCGGGACACGGCATGACACCTTTGACTGCCGGTAGCATACAATACGGATAGGGGAGGCGTTGGCATTGCCATATTATCTTTTGCTCTGCCGCTCCATCACCTATGCCCAGCGTATGAACGGACTTCTGGAACGCTCCGGGATCACGGCGCCGTATTACCGCGCGCCGGCCGGCCTGACGGACCGGGGATGCAGCTACGCTGTCCGCGTAGGAACGGAATACTTTCCAGCGGCTGTCCGTATTTTGAGAGCCGGGGGACTGGCTCCCATGCGGATGTTTTATTCTGCTGGTGATGGAGCATACCGTGAGGTAACCATATAAAGGAAGGCCGGGCCGGCGGCCCGGCCTTCTCCATGGAAGCAGCAGGATGCCTGAAACAATAAGTGCTATGGTCTGTGCCAACGGGGGAAGGAACCAAATATCAGGGAGGGGCAACAATGATCTATTTTGACAGTGCGGCAACTACGCTGCAGAAGCCTGCGGCAGTGGCACAGGCGGTAGCAAAGGCCATCAACACTGTGACGACACCGGGACGGGGGGACCATCCGGCTGCCCGTCAGGCGGCAGAGCTGATGCTGAGCTGCCGCACAGAAGCAGCGGAGCTCTTTCACACTGCAGAACCGGACAGCGTCGTGTTTACCAGCAATGCGACCCATGGGTTGAATATTGCCATCAAAAGCCTGGTATCTCCCGGAGATACGGTAGTGATCTCCGGATATGAGCATAATGCAGTGACTCGTCCGCTCACCGCCATCGGCGGTGTGACGGTGCGTGTGGTCAATGGACGGCTTTTTGATCCCGCCCAGATGGTGGAGGGATTTTCTGTGGCGCTGCGGGAAAAAGTAAAGGCGGTGATCTGTACCCACGTCTCCAATGTGTATGGGTACGCCCTGCCGATCGAGGAGATCGCGCAGCTGTGCCGTCAGAGAGGTATCCCGCTGGTAGTGGATGCCTCCCAGTCTGCGGGAATCCTTCCTGTTGATGTGGAGGGATGGAAGGCGGCGTATGTGGCGATGCCGGGGCACAAAGGGCTTTATGGTCCTCAGGGGACCGGGCTTCTCCTGTGTGGGGCAGGACAGCAGCCGAAAGCGCTTCTGGAGGGCGGGACAGGCAGCTTGTCCCGTCAGCAGGATATGCCTGACTTTCTGCCCGACCGCCTAGAGGCCGGAACCCACAATGTCCATGGTGTGGCTGGCCTTCTGGAGGGACTGCGCTTTGTGAGAAAACAAGGGGTGGAAACTATCGCGCGGCGTGAGGCGGCTTTGATCGAGGCATTGAGTGCGGGAATGATGCGGCTGGGGAAATTTCGCGTATTTCATCGCCGCGGGATAGATAGCTCTGTGCTGTCAGCGGTGCCGATGGGAGTGGACCCGGAGGAGCTGGCGGCCTGGATGGCGGAAAAGGGCGTGGCGCTGCGGGCGGGGCTCCACTGTGCCCCCTTGGCGCATATGACAGGAGGAACGCTGGATACCGGAACTGTGCGATTTTCGGCCTCTGCATTCAACACTATGGCGGAAGTAGAGCAGGTGCTGCGCCTTTTAAGGTCCCGCATGGAGGGGCGAACCTGATGATCCCGGGGGAGAGAGTGAATTATGTCAACTCTCTCCCTCCAAATGTTTACGGATTAGTCAAAAATTGCGGCTGGAATTTGTTGCTTTTTCACCGAAGTTATATTAGAATAAGAGTACTTATGGAATAAACAAGATGGAGGGAAGTCATGGACGTGATTGCGAGCGTAGCGCAGAGAGCTTTGGATTTCGCCCTGTCTCTCAGCATATGGGATGTCGTGGATATCCTGGTGATCGCATACCTGGTGTACCGGCTGCTGCTGCTTGTGCGGCGGACGAATACCTCCCGGCTGCTGAAGGGCGTTTTATTCGTTTTGCTGGCGCTGTGGCTGTCCTCTGACCGCCTCCGCGCACTGAACTATTTACTGTCCCATATTGTGGATATCGGTATACTGGCCCTTCTCATCCTGTTTCAGCCTGAGATCCGACGGGTCCTGGAGCAGGTGGGCAGCAGCCGCTTCAACTTCCTGGATCTGTTTGCCAAGCCGCAGATGGACCGTCAGATACTGGAGCGGGCCATCTCTCAAACGGTACAGGCCTGCGGCGATATGAGCCGTTCCCGGACAGGCGCCCTGATCGTGTTTGAGCGGCATATTCAGCTGGATGAGGTGTTGCGCAGCGGTACGAAACTGGATGCAGAGGTATCGTCGGAGCTTCTGAAAAATATCTTCTTTGTAAAAGCGCCCATGCATGACGGCGCCCTGATTATACGGGACGGCCGTGTGTTGGGTGCCGGATGTATGCTTCCCTTGAGCCGCAATGTGAATCTGAGCCGGGATCTGGGGATGCGCCACCGGGCCGGCATCGGTATGAGTGAGAATTCGGATGCTGTGGTGGTACTGGTCAGCGAAGAAACGGGAACCATATCCGTGGCAGTAGGAGGCATGCTCAAGCGCCATCTGATGACGGAGACTTTGGAGCAGCTGCTGCGAAATGAACTGCTGCCGCCGGTAGAGAGCGATGGGGAGGAGAAAGCGAAGAAGCCGAGTCTGCGGGGACTCTTGCCGAAGATGAAAAAGGACGGTGAAAACAAAAATGAGTGAGAAGGCGAATAAGGTCGTTTACATTGCCCTGTCACTGCTGATCGCCGTTTTGTTCTGGCTGTTCGTAGACAATGAACAGGGATCAAAGATCTCTGAGACCTATTATCATGTGCCGGTTGAATTTATTGGTGCAGAGGATGTCCTGCCCAGCCGCGGACTGATGCTGCTGGATGGTGATGACATTACCATTGACATCAAGCTCAGCGGCCCGCGCCTTTTGATCTCCGGACTGGATAAAAGCGACATCCGCATTCAGGTAGATCTGACAGATATCACTGCCGCCGGGTCCTATTCCTGCCGGTATGACATCTTCTTCCCTGATGACGTGGATTCCAGTAAGATCACCCGTGAGAGGGTGTCCAAGTCCATGATCACGGTGGAGGTGGGCGAGCTGTTCACCAAGACGGTGCCGGTAGAGGTCTCTGTTACAGGAAAAGCGGAGGAAGACTATATCTACATGGCGGAGCGCCTTGTGGTCGATCCCGCTACGCTGACGGTCAGCGGGCAGGAGGACGTCGTGAAAAATGTGGCGTCTGCCCGGGTATCTTTGGATCTGACCGGTGCCAACGCCTCCATTTCCCGCCTGTTTGACTATGAGCTGCTGGATGCGGACGGCAATGTCCTTGATAAAGAAGGGATCATGGTCTCCGATAATCAGATACAGGTGGATGCGCCCATCTACCTTACAAAGACGCTGAACCTCACGGTCAAGTTCAAGGAGAGCCCGGGATCTACCCTGGATGACGTGGATTGGGATCTCAGTACCACCACCATCAAGGTAGCCGGTGAGGCGGCCAGCCTGGAGAACAAAGAGGACATCATGCTGGGAGAGATCGACCTGTCCACGATCCTTTCTGATACGCAGATCGATCTGGATATCAACCTACCTGCTGGAGCGGTGAATCTCAGCGGCTTTACGACAGTGACGCTGTCCATTTCCTTCAAGGACGATTTGGCAACACAGGCCTTTTCCGTCTCGAATATCTCGTCGGTAGGACTGCCGGAAGGGAAATCCTTTGACCGCTTGACCAGCTCGGTTGATGTGGTGATCCGGGGACCGGCTGATGAGGTGGCGCAGGTGACGGCGGAAGATGTCCGTGTGGTGGTAGACCTGGAGGAGTACACCTCGGATGGTACCTACTATGTCCCGGCCATTGTGTTTGTAGACGGTTTTGACAACGTGGGTGCCATTGGGTCCTGCTCGGTGGCCTGTAAGATTAAATCCTAGGGGGACTTGCAATGACGCAGACTGCGACAGTGACCGCTGTGCCTGGACCGGGCCTGGCGGAAGTAACGGTGGCCAGACAGACCGCCTGCGGCCACGACTGTGAGAACTGTGCCGGCTGCGGTGCGAAAGCGGGGTCTGTAACGGTACTGGCTGTCACAAAGCTTGACTTGGTCCCGGGAGACCGTGTGGAGCTCTACAGCAGCAGCGGCCGGGTATTGCCCATCGCGGCGCTGGTGTACCTGGGGCCGGTGATCCTGTTCCTGGTGGGGTACCTGCTCCCGCTGAATCTGCCCGGCTGGGGCCACGGATTGTTAGGCGGCGCTGGCTTTGCGGCAGGACTTGCTATCGCAGCGGCGGTGGACCGGCGGCTTCGCCGGCAGGGCAGCGGTGTCTCCTACCAGGTGACGAGAAAGCTGTAAGGACGCGTTATGTTCGGATATGTACGGCCCTCTCTGGGCCGCCTGTCTCAGGAGGATACGGCGCGGTTTTCTGCCATGTACTGCGGCTTATGCCGGGCACTTGGCCGGCGCTGCGGCAAAGCGGCCTCGCTGATCTTGAATTATGATTTTACATTTCTCGCCGTTCTCCTGGCAGAGGGAGAGGCGGAAGATCCCCTTCATGGACGCTGTATCGTCCATCCCCTGCAGGGAAGGGACTATTTCCCGGGAAACGACGCGCTGGATCTGGCTGCTGACTGCAGTGTGATTTTGGCTTGGTGGCAGTTGAAAGACGCCATTGCGGACAGCGGCGGCCTGGCCGCCAAATACCGCTCAGCGGCGCTCCTGCTCAAGCCGGCCTATGAACGGGCCAGACGCAGCCGTCCGGACTTTGACCGCTCCACCCGCAGACAGCTGGAAGAGCTATCCCGGCTGGAGGCGGAGCGGTGCCCCTCCATGGACCAAGCGGCAGATACCTTTGCCTTGCTGCTGCAGAGCGCTGCCGGTGAAGTGGAGGACAGCGTGAAACGCCGGGTGCTGGAGCAGATGCTCTACCACCTGGGCCGCTGGATCTATCTGGTAGATGCCGCGGACGACCTGGCCGAGGATTTTTCCTCCGGCAGTTATAATCCCCTTATTTACCGCTACGGTCTGACAGAAGGGAAGCTGACAAAGGAGGCACGGGAGAGCCTGGTGCTTTCTTTGGACCACTCCATCCGCCTGATGGGCGCAGCTTGTGAGCTGTGGGACTTCGGCGTATGGACGCCTGTGATCCAGGCGACAGTGTATGAAGGCCTCTTTCTGGTAGGACAGGCCGTGTTGGAAGGAACATTTCAAGCCGCAGACAGGATGCTTTTTCCGGGCGGCAGAGACGAGGAACAGTTATGACCGATCCCTATAAAGTGCTCAATATTCCCAGTACCGCCACAGATGAGGAGGTCAAAAAGGCTTATCGTGAATTGGCACGGAAGTACCATCCCGATAACTATCATGACAACCCCCTGGCGGATCTGGCGCAGGAGAAGATGAAGGAGATCAATGAAGCCTATGACATGATCCAGCGCCAGCGGCAGGGCCGCAGCAATGCGGGAAGCAGTTATGGCTATGCCCAGCAGAATGCCTATGGCTATCAGCAGCGGCAGCAGACATATAGTGGGAGCGGCGTGTTCCAGAGAGTTCGTATGGCCATCAACCGCAACGATCTGGCAATGGCGGAGCAGCTTCTCTCTCAGATCCAGGACCATAATGGAGAGTGGAATTATCTCAAGGGAACGATCTGCTACCGCCGGGGCTGGGTGGATGAGGCACGGCGGTACTACCAGAATGCGTGCCAGATGGACCCGTCAAACCCGGAGTACCGGCAGGCACTCAACTATGTGGAGAACGGCGGGGATACCTACCGGCCGGAGGGCTACGATGTTTACTCCACCGGCTGCAGCAGCAACAATATGTGCGGGAAGCTGGCCTGTACCTACCTGTTATGTAATGCCTGCGGATTTGGCGGGATGCGGTTTTTCTGCTGCTGATCCCCCTTTGTCCGGAAGGTTATAGGAAAGTAAACAACTAAGATGGTAAGATTTGATGGGGCCTGCGCCCTGCCGGCGTATGGCGAATGGGAGGGACTGACTTGGTAAAAAGTATGACTGGCTATGGAAGAGCCAGAGAACAGCGAAATGGCCGTGACATCACCGTGGAGGTGCGGAGCGTCAATAACCGTTATCTCGACTGCACGGTGAAGATGCCCCGTGCTTACATTTTCGCAGAGGACGCGGTGAAGGCCAGCGTGCAGAAGGCGGTCAGCCGCGGAAAAGTGGATGTGTTCATCTCGGTGGATTCTCTGGGGGCGGAGGAGACGGTGGTATCTGTCAACGAACCCCTGGCGAAAGCGTATATCAACGCCCTGGCCCGTCTGAAGGAATTGGGCGGCCAGGATGTGAGCGGGACATATTCCGTGACGGATCTGGCCCGGCTCCCCGATGTTCTGACCGTGACCAAGGCGGAGGAGGATCTGGAGAGCATCTCTGCCGATATCTGTGCTGTGCTGGCAGACGCCCTTTCTGCGTACAATACCATGCGCGCCACAGAGGGACAGAAGCTGGCGGAGGATATCCTGGGACGGGCTGATACCATTGAGACCATTACCGGCAGGGTGGAGGAGCGCTCCCCCCAGACGGTGGCGGAGTACCGTGAAAAGCTGCTGGCCCGGATGCAGGAGGTGCTGCAGAGCACTACCATCGACGAGAGCCGCATCCTCACGGAGGCTGCCATCTTTGCCGACAAGGTAGCGGTGGATGAGGAGACGGTGCGTCTGCACAGTCATCTGTCTCAGCTGCGGGATATGCTGCGGGGCGATGTGCCTGTGGGACGGAAACTGGACTTCCTGATCCAGGAGGTCAACCGTGAGTGCAACACCATCGGTTCCAAGTGCAGTGACCTGACCATTGCCCGGGATGTGGTTGACCTGAAGGCGGAAGTGGAAAAGATCCGTGAGCAGGTCCAGAATATCGAGTAGGAGGCATGGCTGTGGAGCTTGTCAATATCGGGTATGGCAGCATGATCTCTGCTGGTCGGCTGATCGCTGTGGTCAGTCCGGATTCGGCGCCCATCAAGCGCTTGATCTCTGAGGCCAGGGACCGGAGCATGCTCATTGACGCCACCTTTGGCCGCAAGACCGCCGCAGTCCTTATCATGGACAGCGATCATGTGGTGCTCTCCGGATTGCCTCTGGAGAAGCTGGCCCCCCGCTTTGGCCTTGACCCCACTGTGTTGGAGGAGGAAGAGTGAGAAGAGGAAAAACATTTATCATCTGCGGACCGTCCGGTGTAGGGAAGGGAACGGTGGTAGCCCGGCTTCTGGCCAGCAACCCGAATCTGTACTTTTCTGTTTCTGCAACTACCCGGCAGCCCCGTCACGGCGAGGTGGACGGCGTCCATTATCATTTCCTCAGCCGTGAGCAGTTTCAGCAGTGGATCGCAGAAGACGCTTTTCTTGAGCATGCGGAATTTGTAGGAAACTACTATGGCACGCCCAAGAAATATGTGGATGCCGCTATGGATCAGGGTCGGGATGTGATCCTGGATATTGAGATCCAGGGCGCCGAGCAGGTCCATCAGCAGCGGCCGGAGGCGGTGCGGATTTATGTAGCGCCGCCCAGCTGGGCCGAACTGGAGCGCCGGCTCATCGGACGGGGAACCGAGGATATGGAAAAGGTCCGCTCCCGTCTGGAGCGGGGCAAACAGGAGTTTGCTGCCGCCAGCTCCTTTGACTACTTTGTGATCAACGATACCGTAGATAACGCGGTGACAGAGATCAGTGCTATTATGTTGGCAGAACACTGCAGACCGGACGAGCGTATCGCTATGATCGACAAGGGCTGATCGACTGCCCGGTGCAGTTTCTTGATAAATCAGGATATTTTTTGAAGAAGGAATGATCGAATTATGATGCTCTATCCTGCTATGAACAAGCTTACCACCAATGTGCCCAACCGCTACCTGCTGGTCAACGTTGTGGCTCGCCGGGCCCGGCAGATCGCCCGGGAGGCTGAGGACATGGGCGAGAAGCTGGATACCAAGCCTGTGACCCTGGCCATCCAGGAGGTGGCGGACGGTAAGATCTCCGTGGACGCTGCCGACGTGGTCATCACGGATGTGGAGGGCTGAGGAGCAGCCTCTGCAGGAGGGACAAAGCGGCCTGCTGATGGCCAGAGTGGCGGTGGAAGCCGCCACTTACGCCATTGACAAACCCTACGATTATCTGGTGCCTCAGGGAATGACCGGCCAGGTTCGGCCTGGCGTTCGGGTCACCGTTCCCTTTGGAAAAGGAAACCGGACCAGCGAAGGAATGGTACTGGCACTGCACTACGGAGAGGGAAGGAAGGGCCTGAAGGCTCTTTCCGCCGTTCTGGATGGAGAGTGTGTGCTGGATGAGGACCGGATGAAGCTGGCTTTTTGGCTGCGGGAGCGCTACTTTTGTACCCTCTATGACGCCGTGCGGCTGATTCTGCCTGCGGGGCTGTGGTACCGGATCCGGGAGGTGTATATTCTCACGGCAGACCGGGAGACGGCGCTGGACAGCGGAGAGAATACCGGTGAACGGCGTGTCCTGGAGACACTGGTGGCTGGTGAAGGGAAAGCCGACCTGGACACCCTGCGTCAGGCCTGCGGCAGCAGCGTAACGACTGTGCTGCGCGCTCTGGAGGAGCGGGGGCTGGTTCGAATGGAAACCACCGCTACAAGAAAAGTATTGGATAAGATGGTACAGCGGGTAACTTTGGCGGTGGAGCCGGAGGCGGCTTTGGCCGCAGTTTCGGCCCGCCGCCGCAGTGCGCCTATGCGCTATGAGGTGATCAAGCTCCTATGTGCCGTGGGCAGCGCGTTGACCAGCGACCTGTGCTACTTTACCGGTGCCTCTCTGACAACCATCCGCAGTCTTGTCCGCAGTGGTCTGGTGGAATTGACCCAGGAGGAATCCTTCCGGGTACCCCGGCCGGAACCGACAGACGGCGCGCCCATCTCGCTGACAGAGGAGCAGCAGGCTGCCTTTGACGGTATTATGGAGCTGGCTAAGACGGGGAAACCTGCTTGCGCCCTCCTCTACGGTGTCACCGGCAGCGGCAAGACAGCGGTGTATATTCGCCTCCTTCAGGAGATCGTCCGCCAGGGACGGCGGGGGATGATCCTGGTACCGGAGATCGCCCTGACCCCCCAGATGATGGCCCGGTTTTCTGCCTATTTTGGCGATAAGGTGGTCATGCTCCACAGCGGCCTCCGGGTCAGCGAGCGGTATGACCAGTGGAAACGGGTCCGCCGGGGAGAGGTGGATGTGGTACTGGGTACCCGCAGCGCGGTATTTGCGCCTTTGGACGATCTGGGAATGGTGATTCTGGATGAGGAGCACGAGCCCAGCTATCAGTCGGAGAATCCGCCCCGCTACCACGCCCGGGATGTGGCCAAATTCCTTTGTGCCAAGTCCGGGGCCACCCTTGTGCTGGGTTCTGCCACCCCGTCGGTGGAGAGTGCCTATCAGGCGCAGCGCGGGGTGTACCACAAATTTGTGCTGAACAGCCGCTATAACCGCCAGAGCCTTCCCAGAGTGGTGATCGCGGATATGCGCCAGGAGGTGCGCCGGGGAAATGCCACTCTGATCAGCGAGCCCCTGCGGCTTGAGCTGGAGGAAAACCTCCGCCGGGGGGAACAGAGTATTCTGTTCCTGAACCGCCGGGGCAACAGTCGGATGCTGCTGTGCGGCGAGTGCGGCGAGGTGCCCACCTGTCCCCGATGCAGTGTGCCTTTGACCTACCATAGTGCCAACGGCCGGTTGATGTGTCACTACTGCGGCCACTCTCAGCCGGCGCCGTCGGTGTGCCCTGCCTGCGGGGGACGGATGAAGGCTGTGGGGGCGGGGACTCAGAAGGTGGAGGAGGAGCTGCACCAGCTCTTTCCCGACGCGCCTGTACTGCGAATGGATGCGGATACGGTGTCCGGAAACCATGAGCAGCTGCTCCATCGTTTTGAGACAGAAAATATACCCATTCTTCTTGGTACCCAGATGGTGGCCAAGGGACTGGATTTTGAAAATGTGACCCTGGTGGGCGTATTGGCAGCGGATCTGAGCCTGTATGTGGATCAGTATACCGCAGCGGAGCGGACGTTCAGTCTGCTGACCCAGGTGGTAGGCCGCGCTGGCCGGGGAAGTAAAGACGGCCGCGCAGTGATCCAGACCTATACCCCGGACAATGAGGTCATCACCAGCGCCGCCCGCCAGGACTACGGCAGCTTTTATGCTGCTGAGATCCGCATCCGCAGGACCAGACGGTATCCGCCGTTTGCGGACATGTTTACCCTGACGGTATCCGGCGCAACAGAGGAAGCTGTGCTTCGGGGGGCGTGCAGCCTCCGCCAGACACTGCTGGCTGCAGCAAAGGACCTGAGTGGCGACAAGCCTGAGATCCTGGGCCCGGCCCCGGCGCCGGTGCTGAAAGTGAACAACCGCTACCGCTATCGGCTGTTCTGGATCGGCCGCAATGACCACGCTACACGGGAACTGCTGTCCGGGTGTGTCCGGGCTTTTGCCCAGTGGAAGGGCAGTCGGGGCCTGTCTCTGTTTGCGGACTGCAATGGAATGGACTAAGCAAAAGAAAAATCATGTACGGCGGACTTGTTTCGCCGGAAGGGGGATACAATAAGCTATGGCAATCAGAAAGATCGTGACCATGGGCGACGAGGTGCTCAATAAAAAATGCCGGCCGGTAACGGATTTCAATCAGCGGCTCCATGATCTCCTGGATGATCTGAAGGATACGCTGGCGGAGGCCCAGGGTGTGGGTCTGGCGGCCCCCCAGGTGGGGATCTTGCGCCGGGCGGTGGTGGTTCTCGATGAGGAGGATCAGCCCATTGAACTGGTGAATCCGGAGATCATCTTTTCCGAAGGGGAGCAGACTGGCCCGGAGGGCTGCCTGAGCGTCCCTGGTAAGTTTGGTATGGTCACCCGGCCCAACCATGTGCGGGTACGGGCCCAGGATCGCTATGGTGACTGGTTTGAGGTGGAGGGCACAGAGCTTACCGCCCGCTGTTTCTGCCATGAGCTGGAGCACCTGGACGGCCACCTGTATGTGGAGCATATTGATCATTTCCTGACAGACGAGGAGATGGCAGAATACTACCGGCAGCAGGGCTATGAGATCGAGGAGGAGAACGAGGACTGATGCGGATCGTATTCATGGGTACCCCGGAATTTGCTGTGGAGGTCCTCCGCCAGGTAGTAGAGGACGGCTGGGACGTGGTAGCTGCCTATACCCAGCCGGATAAGCCGAAAAACCGGGGAATGAAGCTGATACCAACTCCTGTAAAGGAATATGCCATGTCAGTTAATATTCCTGTATATCAGCCTCAATCCTGCCGGGATGATGCCACCTTGGAGCAGATTCGCGCTCTGGAGCCGGATGTGATATTGGTGGCGGCCTATGGGAAGCTGCTGCCTCAGGCTCTGTTGGATATTCCTAAGACCGCTATTCTCAATGTCCATTCTTCGCTGCTGCCCCAGTACCGGGGTGCTGCCCCGATCAACTGGGCGATCCTCAATGGAGATCAGGAGACGGGCGTCACCATTCAGTATATGGCGGCGGAGCTGGACGCGGGGGATATCCTTCTTGCGGAGCGCACCCCCATTGGTGCCGACGAAGATGCGGGACAGCTCTACGCTCGCCTGGCGCTTCTGGGCGGAAAGGCGGCCAGCGAGGCTCTCCGCCGCCTGGAAAACGGTACTGCCACCCGAACACCCCAGGTATACGGCCCCCAGTATCAGTATGCCAGCCTTCTCTCCCGGGAGATGTCCCCCATTGACTGGAACAAAAACGCATGTTCTATCGCCAATCAGGTCCGAGGACTCATCCCATGGCCCTGTGCCACCACCGATGTGGCCGGTGTTCGCTGGAAGGTATACCGGGCAGAAGATGCGGGCCCCGTAAATTGTGATGTGCCGGGGACCATCCTCTCCGCTGATAAAACTGGGATCGTAGTTTCCGCCGGGGAAGGAACTTCGGTGCGGATCACTGAGCTCCAGGCCGACGGCGGACGCCGTATGTCTGCCGGAGATTATCTGCGGGGCCATCCGATCAAGCTTTGATTGCCCGTTATGTTTGAGCGCCATAAGGCGCGGGGAGGTTTTTATGCCCGTTTACGCTACGCCCTTCTATTATGATTCCATCTACTGGATCCTGCTGATCCCTGTGTTGATTTTGTCTGTGTATGCCCAGGCCAAGGTCAGCGGGAATTTCAACAAGTACAGTCAGGTCCGTAACCACCGCCATATTACCGGTGCCCAGGCGGCCTATGAGGTGCTGCGGGCCCATGGTATCACGGATGTCAATATCCGTCCCTGCCGGGGCCGTTTGACGGACCACTATGATCCCCGGGACAACACCATCTATCTCTCTGAGCCGGTGTACAACAGTGACACCGTGGCGGCAGTAGGGGTGGCGGCCCACGAAGCGGGCCACGCGGTGCAGTACGCTGTGGGCTACGGCCCGGTGCGGGTACGCACTGCCATTATCCCGGTGACCCAGTTCGGGTCCCAGTTTGCCTTTATTGCCCTCATTTTGGGGCTGGTACTGTATGTCCAGCCTCTGTTTGCCATTGGTATCGTCCTGTTTGGGCTGACCACCGTCTTCCAGCTGGTGACGCTGCCGGTGGAATTTGACGCCTCTGCCCGGGCCATTGGTACGATCGAGGGCAGTTTCCTGCTGGACCCCGATGAGCAGGAGGGGGCCAAGAAGGTGCTGCGGGCCGCGGCGCTGACTTATGTAGCGGCGCTTCTGATGTCCCTTTTGCAGCTGCTGCGGTATGTGCTGATTTTTGCCGGACGCAATAACCGGAGAGACTGATATGGCAGGAAACGGAAGAGAAGTAGCACTGGAGGTGCTTACCGCCTGCCGGAAGCTGGACGCCTGGTCTGACGGCAGCCTGAAAGCAGCCTGCCGCCGGGGGGGATTGGACCGCCGGGAAGCGGCCTTTGCCGCCCGGCTGACCTATGGAGTACTGCAAAACGCTGCCCTGCTGGATTTTTATCTAGGCCAATACTGCGCGCAGCCGGTGGAGAAGCTGGAACCTTTTGTCCGGGATGTACTGCGGCTGGGGGCCTGCCAGATTCTGCTGATGGATCGGGTACCAGACAGCGCGGCGGTGAGCCAGGCGGTGGAGATGGTAAAGAGCCATCGCCGTCAGAGAGCGGCGGGATTGGTCAATGCCGTGCTCCGTAAAATCAGTACCAATAAAGAACATCTGCCGGCAATCCCTGCCAAAGATCCGGCAAGTTACCTCTCTCTGCGCTATAGTCACCCTCTGTGGCTGGCAAAGCGGCTGGTTGAGCTGTTGGGCAGGGAGGAGGCGGAGGCCTTTTTGGCTGCCGACAATGAGGCGGCGCCCCTGGTGATCCAGCACAATCCTCTGCGGTGTACCCTGGAAGAGCTGATCCATGCGTTAGAGGACGAAGGAGCAGTTTATACGCCCCACCCCTGGCTGGCGGGCTGCGGTACCATCTCCGGCGGCGGGGATCTGGAGCAGATGCCGGCATTTCAGCAGGGCTTTTTTCGGGTCCAGGATGCCGCCGCCCGGCTGTCCGTTCTGGCGGCAGGGCCCAAGGCTGGCGATCAGGTGCTGGACGTGTGCGCCGCTCCCGGCGGCAAATCCTTTGCCGCAGCCGGGGATATGGGGGGCAAAGGTGCGATCATTGCCTGTGACATCCATCCCCACAAGCTGACACTGATGGAAAAAGGGGCCCAGCGGCTGGGTATTGCCTGCATGACCACCCACCTGGCCGATGGCCGGGAGAATCGTCCGGAATGGAACGATGCCTTTGATGTGGTGCTCTGTGACGTGCCCTGCTCCGGCCTGGGGGTCATCCGGAAAAAACCGGAGATCCGTTATAAGGACCCACAGGCCCTGAAGGGACTGCCTGCCGTTCAGCGGGCGATCCTGGAGAATGCCTGCCGCTATGTGCGCCCCGGCGGTGTACTGCTCTACTCCACTTGCACGATCCTGCCCGAGGAGAACGAAGGGGTAAGTGATGCCTTTTTGGCCGGACACCCGGAGTTTGCGGCGGTACCCTTTACCCTCCATGAGGGCTGGGAGGCGCCGGAGGGGAAACTGACGTTGTGGCCTCAGCGCCACGGTACCGACGGATTCTATCTCTGCAAAATGAGGAAGTTATGAGAGAAGACATAAAATCCATGACCCTGGAGGAGATCACCCAGGCGATGAAGGATCTGGGAGAGCCCGCCTTCCGGGGCAGACAGATCTTTACCTGGCTTCACCAGCAGGGGGCTGTCTCCTTCGGAGAGATGACAAACCTCTCCAAGCCTCTGCGGGAGAAGCTGGAGGATCGCTATTACATCAATGCGCTGCGGGTCGCCCGCAAGCAGATGTCCCGGTTGGACGGGACCATTAAATATCTGTGGGAACTGATGGACGGCAACTGCATCGAGACCGTGCTGATGCAGTACCACCACGGGAACACGGTGTGTATCTCCAGCCAGGTGGGATGCCGGATGGGCTGCGCTTTCTGCGCCTCCACGGTGGGTGGCAAGGTACGGGATCTCCGGCCGTCGGAGATGCTGGACCAGGTACTGTTCACCCAGCGGGACAGCGGAAGGCCTATTTCCAACATCGTCCTTATGGGCATCGGAGAGCCTATGGACAACCTGGACAATGTGCTGCGGTTTCTGGAACTGGTGAACCACCGGGATGGGATGGATATCGGCATGCGCCATATCAGCCTGTCCACCTGCGGTGTGATCCCGGGGATCCGGCGGCTGGGTGAGCTGCAGCTGCAGCTGACGCTGTCGGTCTCCCTCCACGCCCCGGACAGTGAGACCCGCAGCCGCATTATGCCGGTGAACCGGGCCTATGACGTGGAGGAGCTGTTTGCCGCCTGCCACGACTATTTCCGGCAGACCGGCCGGCGTATCAGCTTTGAATACGCCATGATCGACGGAGTCAATGACCATGACTGGCAGGCGGACCTGATCGCAGAGAAGCTCAGGGGCATGCCGGGCCATGTGAATATGATCCCCCTCAACGATGTGAGGGAGAGTCCCCTGAAGCCCAGCCGCCGCATCCGGCAGTTCCAGCAGCGGCTGGAGAGCCACGGCATCACCGCCACTGTGCGGCGGAGCCTGGGCGGGGATATCGACGCCTCCTGCGGCCAGCTGAGAAGAAAGGCCATGGAGGATGGAGAGAGGAATAATCAGCTATGATGAAGATATGGGGAATGACGGATATCGGTCTTGTACGCAAGGAAAATCAGGACGCTTATGCAGTGCGTGTCAGCGAGGATACCGGATACACCGTATGTGTGGTTTGTGACGGTATGGGCGGCCCCGGCGGGGGACGTCTGGCCAGCACCCTGGCAGTAGAGACATTTATTGATGCCTGCCAGGGCAATCTGCGCCCTGGAATGGACGCCGAGGAGATCCGTCAGGTGGCGGATTTTGCGGTGTCCTCCGCCAACCGTGCGGTTTATCAGCGGTCCCAGGCGGAACCGGGCCTGCGTGGGATGGGGACTACCTTGGTCTCCGCCGTGGCCTGGGAGGGGCAGGTACTGGTCTCCAATGTGGGAGACAGCCGCGCCTATCTTGTGCGTCAAAACAGCGGTATCTCCCGGGTGACCCGGGATCACTCCCTGGTGGAGCGTCTGGTGGAACTGGGCAATATCACGGAGGAGCAGGCCCGCTGCCATCCGGACCGCAATCTCATCACCCGGGCCCTTGGTCCGGAGGAGGATGCTCTCAGTGACAGTTATCTGCTGCATATGGAGCCGGGCGACTATGTCCTGCTCTGCACGGACGGCCTGATTGAGACGGCTACTGATAAGGAGATGGAGGAGGAGATCCTCCGGGGCGGCGATCCCAACAGCTGCATGGATCGCCTGCTGGATCTGGCAAAACGGCGTGGCGCGGCGGACAACGTTACCGCTGTGCTGCTCAAGCAGCTGTGATGACCCTAGACCAAGGAAGAAAGGATGCTTTACTATGGAACGTTACATAGGAAAGATGCTGGATAACCGCTATGAGATCCTGGAAGTCATTGGTACCGGGGGCATGGCGGTGGTGTTCAAGGCCAAGTGTCATCGGCTCAACCGTCTTGTCGCCATCAAGATGCTGAAAAAGGATCTCTCAGAGGATGCAGAGTTCCGCCGCCGGTTCCACGATGAATCCCAGGCTGTTGCGATGCTGTCCCACCCCAACATTATGGCAGTGTACGACGTGTCCCGGGGCGGCGATATGGACTATATCGTTATGGAACTCATTGACGGCATCACGCTCAAGCAGTATATGGAGCGCCGGGGGAAGCTCAACTGGCCGGAGGCTCTCCACTTTATCACTCAGATCATGAAAGGCCTCAGCCATGCCCACAGCCGGGGGATCATCCACCGGGATATCAAGCCTCAGAACATCATGATCCTGCGGGATGGCACCGTAAAGGTGACGGATTTTGGTATTGCCTGCCTCTCCAACGGGGCCAATGCTTCCAATGAGGCCATCGGCTCTGTTCACTATATCTCTCCGGAGCAGGCTAAGGGGGATTATACCGACAACCGCAGTGATATCTATTCTGCTGGTGTGGTCCTCTATGAGATGCTTACCAGCCGCCTGCCCTTTGATGGGGACAACCCGGTGTCCATTGCCATCCAGCATTTCAGTGCAGTGCCGCTGCCGCCCCGGGAGCTGAACCCCGATATCCCGGAGGCGCTGGAGCAGATCTGTCTGAAAGCCATGGCCTGCGACCGGAACCGGCGTTATTCCACCGCTGACGAGATGCTGGCGGATCTGGAGGCCTTCCGCAAGGACCCCACGCCCAGTTTTGACTATACGCCGGAGGATCTTCCTTCGGAGCGGGAGGGGGAGGATGAACCTACCCAATATCTCCCCAATGTCAGTGTTACCCGCACCCGCCCCCAGACCTACCGGCCGGTCCACGAGCCGGAGAATGAGGAGTATGATGAGGATGACCGCAGACCAAAGAGCAATTGGTGGAAGATCCTGCTGCTGATCATCGTCCTTGCCGTAGCGGGTTATTTTGCCATTACCGCGCTGTTCCGCGGGGTGATGAACAGCTTATCGCCGAACATTACGGAGTATACGGTGCCTGATTTGTTAGGATATACGGTGGATGAGGCGAAAGAGCTGGAGGGCGTAAAGGGGATATTTACCATTGTCGAGGACGATTATAAGAACAGCAATGAATATCCTGAAGGGACGATTATGAGCCAGGACCCTGTTGAAGGGACCAAGAGACGGGCTGATCCTGGACAGGACAACAGCGCCAATTTCACGATCAACGTTACGGTGAGCCTTGGGGCGATGTCCGGTACCATGCCCAACGTGGTGGATGTGGAGGCCCGCAGCGCCAAACTGATTTTGTCCCAGAATTCTGAGCTGAGCAAGCTGAACCTGACCATCGAGGAGGGAACGGCGGAGAACAGCGATACCATAAAGGCAGGCAATATCATCCGTACCATCCCTGCTGCCGGTGAGCCTCTGGCGGAGGGGGATACGATCACGCTGATCGTCAGCCTTGGGCCGAAGATCAACTATGTGACCATGCCCCTGTGTGAAGGAAAGAGCATCGAGGAAGTGCAGCAGATGATGGATCAGGCGGGCCTGGTGGCAAGTTTCAAGCCTGTAGAAGGCTCTGCTCCTGAGGGCCAGGTCCTGACGCAGAGCGTGGACACGGGCGAGGAAGTGGCAGAAGGTACCACCGTTACCTTTACCTACAGCGACGGCGAAAAGGAACTGGAAAAGACCATCTCTTATACTATCCCCTATACCGAAGGGAATGTGACCGTTACCATGTATCTGGACAGCACGGTGGTGTTTGAAAGCGAGCTTCCGGGAGATTTCGGAACGCTGGATGTGTCGGTGTATGCCAAGGCCGGTGAATATCGCCTGCGGATCTACGTCAATGATTTCCTCCAGGAGGAAAGAATTGAGGTGTTCAGTGAGTAACAGGGGCAGGATCAGAAAAGCCCTCAGTGGTTTTTACTATGTAGAAATGGAGGACGGGAACCTGCTGACCTGCCGGGCCAGAGGTAAGTTCCGCAAGGAGGGACTTACGCCTCTGGTGGGCGACTGGGTAGAAGTCCGGGAGACGGAACCTGGCTGCGGCATGGTCTGGGAGATCGAGGAGCGGCGCAACGCTTTTGTCCGTCCCGCCGTGGCCAATATCGACCAGATGGTGGTGATCGCCTCGGCGGCGATCCCGGTCACGGACCCGTTTCTCATCGACCGGGTGACCGCTATCGCTGCGCTGAAGGACTGCGGCGTGGTCATCTGCATCAACAAGTGCGATCTTGCATCCGGAGACGATTTGGCAGCCATTTACCGGCAGGCTGGTTTTCCTGTGGTCCAGGTCAGCGCGGAGACGGGGCAGGGAATTGCTGAACTCAAAGAGATGCTTGGTGGAAAGTTATCTGCCTTTACAGGTAACTCTGGCGTAGGTAAATCCAGTATTTTGAACGCTGTGGAACCTGGTTTTTCCCTCCAGGTGGCCCAGGTGAGCGAGAAGCTGGGCCGGGGCCGTCATACCACCCGCCATGTGGAGCTTTATCGCCTGTCCTGCGGCGGATTTGTCATTGACACACCGGGTTTCAGCTCCTTTGAGGAAGCGGAGCTGGGGCTTGCCCTGAAGGAGCGGCTGCCGGAGACCTTCCTTGAGTTCCGGCCTTACCTGGAGAAATGCCGCTTTGTGGGATGCAGCCACACCCGGGAAAAGGGGTGTGCGGTGCTGGCGGCCGTAAAAGAGGGGAGTATCCCCCGCAGCCGGCACGAGAGCTATATGCGGCTGTACCAGGAGCTCAAGGATCTGCGTACATGGAATCAAAAGGACACGAAATAAAGGAAGCATCCCGGAACAGAGAGATCTGTTCCGGGATGTTTTTTCTTTCCCGTTTTTATCGGCACCAAGGAGGGATTTGCCGTATATAATGGAAATGAATCAAGGGATAAGGAGGCGAGGAGAGATGGGCCCTGGTTGTCGCTGCCTGGGGATCTGCGCCCTGGCCCTTGGCCTGGGCATCCTGATCGCCGCGATTTTTCCGACAGGAGCGGTGCTGTTTCTGGTGGCATTTTTGCTGATCGGATGCGGCTGTGCCTGTCTGCGCAGATAGAAAGGAGGTTTCTATGAAGATCGTGGTCGTAAAATCCCCCCGCCTGCTGCGGGGCATCCTGCGGATGATATTCGGCATCCATGCATGAAATGGCGCGTCCTCTCATACAGTGGAGGTAACGGGGGCTTGACTTTCCGCCTCGGGCCTTGGATATATGCAAAGGGAGGACGCCACATATGGAATTAAAATTAAAAAAGGCCGGCCATGACTACTACGAGGGGGTGGCCTGGCCGCCCTTTTCCTGTGAAACTATGCGGGAGAGCATCGTGCCGGACAGCTGTGCGGATATCGCACGGATCGTTGATACTACAGGACTGGTGTGCCTGACAGGACGGGAACTTACCAGTGACGGGCGCTTCAGTGCCAGCGGTACGGTGGATGTGTCGGTGCTGTACATACCGGAGAAAGGGGACGGCCCCTGTGCGCTGACGTTCCAGATCCCCTTCCAGTGCAGCGGAGAAGGGCAGGATGCCGCGGATGCGGAATTCCTGGATATCCGGGGGGAGCTGCAGAGCATTGATACTAGAGCGCTCAATCCCAGAAAGGTCCTCACCAGGGCCAATCTGGTGTTCTATCCCTCCGGGTGCCGCCATGTGTCCCTGTCTGTCTGCACCGGCGCCAGTGAAGAGGACCCTTCCGTTCAGCTTCTGCGGGAAAAAAAGGAGACCTGGGTCGTAGCGGGCGTAAGAGAAAAGGAGTTTACCTTTACAGAGGAAATGCCTTTGTCACCCGGTCGGGGCGCCGCGGCGGAGATCCTCTCTACCCGGTTTGCCCTGCGGGGGACGGACAGCAAGCTCATTGGTAACAAGCTGGTGGTAAAGGGGCTCATTTCTGCTTCTGTTCTCTACCGGGAAAATGGAGGAAGGCTGTCAGTACTGCAGCAGGACCTGCCCTTTTCTCAGATTTTGGAAGGGAGCGGTTTCAGCGAGGACCTGGACAGTACAGCCTCTTACCGGCTGCTCAGTGCTGACTGCCGGATCGGTGCCGACGGTGCTCCCGATGATCCTCACACCATGACGGTGTCCCTGCTGATGCGGGCCAGAGTGACAGTGCGCCGCCGGGAGGAGATCGACTTTATTGCGGACCTATACAGCACGGCGGCTGAGGTCACCTGTCAGACCGCAGAGCTCTCTTTGCGGGAGGACAGTGACCGCCGCAGCTGCCGCCTCAATGTGCGGGAATTGCTGGAGACGGGGGCGGCGGTGAAGGCCGTGGTGGATACGGAAGTGGGCTGCGGCGGTGTGCGGCAGTCCGGCAGCCCCGGCACGTTGGAGATCCCGCTGTGGGCCAGATGCCTGTACCTGGATGAGAATGACGCATTGCGCTGTGTGCGCCGGGATTTCTCGGCTTCCTGCGAAGGGGAGGTGCCGGATGGCTGCCGGGCTGACGCGGAGGCGGCTTGCCGGGGCGATGTGATGGCCTCTATCCTGCCGGACGGTATCGAACTACGTTTCCAGGTGGATTGCGATATGGAGACGGCAAAGGACAACCGGTATCTGTGTGTAGCGGGAGGAGAGACAGAGGAAGAGGAGAGCCATGAGACGGGTCCCTCTCTGATCCTGCGCAAGGTGGGGCCGGAGGAGAGTCTGTGGTCTGTGGCCAAGCAGTATCGAACCACCTGCCGCTCTATTCTGGAAGTCAATGAGATCGGGGAGGAGAGCCAGCTGCCTCATGACAGACTGCTGCTCATCCCCAGAGCAAAATAATGGGATCTCTGCGCGTCAAGCCGCTGCCTGGGCTGCTTGGCGCGCGGCCTGTTTTTCAGGTTCAGGAATATTTCTGTCCAGGCTGTCATACAGTTACAGCAGGAATCCCGGAAAGGAAAAACCTCCCATGCATGGAGGTTTCTTGAGAAAAATTTACGCGCTGCGGCGCATGGGAGGGTACTATGACGAACACCGATATCTATCAGGATATTGCCGCCAGAACGGGAGGGTCCCTGTTTGTTGGAGTGCTGGGGCCGGTCCGCACCGGAAAATCCACCTTTATCAAGCGCTTTATGGAGACCTGCGTCATTCCCAACATCGACAATGTCTACCGCCGGGAGCGGGCCATTGACGAACTGCCCCAGAGCGGCAGCGGCCGCACCATTATGACGGCAGAGCCCAAGTTTGTACCCGAGGAGGCGGTGGAAGTTACCCTGGAGGGGGGCGCAGCCTTCTCCGTCCGCCTGATCGACAGTGTGGGCTATATGGTCAAAGGGGCTATGGGGCAGTTCGAGGATGGAGTGCCCCGGATGGTAATGACTCCTTGGATGGACCACGAGATCCCTATGGCCGACGCGGCGGAGCTGGGCACCCGCAAGGTGATCCAGGAGCACTCCACGGTGGGCATAGTGGTTACCACCGACGGCTCCATTACTGATATCCCGCGAGAGGACTATCTGGAGCCGGAGGAGCGGGTCATCACTGAGCTCCAGGAACTGGGAAAACCTTTTGTGGTGCTGCTCAACTCCACAGAGCCCCACAGCAACCGGGCGGTGAGCATCAGCCGGGATATCGAGAGCCGTTTCGGTGTCCGGTGTCTGCCGGTGAACTGCCTGGAGCTGGGGGAGGAGGCCATCACTTACATCATCAAGAGCATCCTCTATGAGTTCCCCCTCCGGGAGATGCAGGTATATCTGCCCGCCTGGGTAGACGCCCTGCCCATGAGCCATCCCATCCGTCAGTCTGTTTACGGTGTTGTCCGCTCCGGTGGAGAGCGTATGGCCCACATCCGGGAGGTGGAGCCCACCGTAAAAGCTATGGGGGAGGAGGAGAATATCTCCCTGAGCCGGGTGCTGTCCATCGACCTGGGCAAAGGCGTGGCGGCAGCAGAGCTGCAGCTGCCCCGGGAGCTGTTCTATCAGACCCTCAGCAGTCAGTCCGGTTTCACGGTGGCGGACGACGGTGACCTGATGAGCCTGCTGACAGAGTTGGCGGAAGTAAAAGCTCAGTACGACAAGGTTTCCGGTGCGCTGCAGAGTGTGTATGATACAGGCTATGGTATCGTCATGCCCACCCGGGAGGAACTGCTGCTGGAGGAGCCGGAGGTCATGCGCCAGGGCGGGCGGTACGGTATCCGCCTGAAAGCCACCGCTCCGTCGGTCCATATGTTCAAGGTAGATATCGAATCCACTGTCTCGCCTATTGTGGGCAATGAGAAGCAGAGCGAGGATATGGTCAACTACCTGCTGGAGAAATTCAATGACGACCCGGCGCAGATCTGGGAGTCCAATATTTTCGGCCGCAGTTTCCATGATCTGGTCAACGAAGACCTGCAGGCAAAGCTGTACCGTATGCCGATGGACGCCAGGATCAAGTTCCAGGAGACCCTTCAGCGGATCGTCAACGAGGGCAGCGGCGGTCTCATCTGCATCATCCTATAAAGAAACCGATACAGCGGCATGGGGAGTTTTCCCTGTGCCGCCTTTCTGTTAAGGAACCTAAGAAACCGCTGCCGCGGCAGAAAGAATACCTTTTGAAGCAAGGGCGGCCGGGAGGCACCGTCGGAAAAATATAGGATTGTGGAGAAACCAGGGAGAAAAGCCCAAAATAGTATTGAAATACGCAAACATTTGGGGTATACTATTTGCGCTAATTTCTTTTGGAGGTATCACACTCATGGTCAACATTACGAAAGACACCATCATTGGTGACATCCTGGATATCGCTCCTCAGACTGCTCCTATCTTCCTGTCCATCGGTATGCACTGCCTGGGCTGCCCCAGCAGCCGCGGTGAGACAGTGGAAGAGGCCTGCGCTGTTCACGGTGTGGACTGCGAGAAGCTGCTGGAAGTCATCAACGCTGAGGCCAACAAGTAATCAAGAGGGCTACGCTTTGCAGGGACTCATCCGGATCAAAGGGTGAGTCCCTGTCCATGCGGGAGTGGAGGTGGAGACCATGGGAGAACGTCCGGCGCTGCAGCCCAGGCTGCGGGCCATTGCCGATCTGGTACCGGCGGGCAGCCGTCTGGCGGATATCGGCACAGACCATGGTTACATTCCCATTGACCTTCTGCTGGCAGGGCGGATCACTGCCGCTATTGCCACAGACATCGGCGAACTCCCGCTGGATCACGCACGCCGTACCGCTCAGCGCTGCGGACTGACTGCGGGGATCGATTTTCGCCTGGGTGACGGCCTTTTGCCGGTGTCACCCGGTGAGGCGGATGTGATCGTCATTGCCGGGATGGGCGGAGATAATATCGCTGCCATTTTGTCTGCGGCCCACTGGGCCAGGAAGGGGCCGCTGCTGCTGCTCCAGCCCATGAGCAAGGCGGAGGTGCTGCGTTCCTTCCTGCCGGAAAACGGATTCACTGTGGAGGCTGAATGCCTGGTGGCGGATAAGGGCAAGCTCTATCCGATCCTTACTGTCCGGGGCGGTAAGATGCCCCCGGCCACGGCGGCGGAGGCCTGGGGAGGTTTTTCCCTCCAGGATGATCCTCTTTGGGGGCTTTATCTGGAGGACAGGCTGCTGCGTCTGCGGCGGGCTGCCGCCGGTTTGGCTCGTGCCCGGGACAGCACTGCGGAAGCAAGGCGGGAGGAGCTGCGCTGTGTGATCGAAGCCCTTGAGAGCAAGAGAAAGGAGTGGGAACTTGCCTGCCGTAAGTGAAGTTGAGGCCGCTCTCTATGAACTGGCGCCCAGAGAACTGGCTCAGAGCTGGGACAATGTGGGGCTGCTGGTAGGTGATCCCACCAGTCAGGTGTCCTCTGTGCTGGTAGCCCTGGATGTGACCCAGGAGGTGGCTGAGGAGGCGGCAAAGCGGGGCTGTGGCCTGATCGTGGCCCACCATCCGCTGATGAACTGCGCCTGGTCTCCGGTACAAAGTGTCAGGAGTGACCGGACACAGGGGAAGCTCATCACTACGCTCATCCAAAATGGGATTTCTGCCATCTGTATGCACACCAACTTGGACAGTGCATCCGGAGGAGTAAACGATGCCCTGGCCGCAGCTCTGGGATTAAAGGATATTGCCCCTCTCAGTGAGGACGGCATCGGCCGTATCGGGACCCTGGAACAGGAGATGCCACTGGTAAAATTTGCCGCCCTGGTCAAGGAACAGCTTCAGGCTGGTGGTGTGCGCTATGCTGACGGGGGACGGAACGTCTGCCGGGTGGCGGTAGGCGGCGGCGCCTGCGGAGAGTATGGGACTTTGGCCGCATCCCTGGGATGTGATACCTTTGTTACCGCTGATTTGAAATATCACGATTTTCAGAACGCGCCCGGTATGGGACTGAATCTGCTGGACGCAGGCCATTTCCCCACGGAGAATGTGGTGTGTGCCGTGTTGGAGGACTTCCTTCACAGCCGTTTTCCCGGCCTGACGGTCCTCCGGTCCTCTGTCCACCGGGACATCATCCAATATTACGTATAAAGTTATCATAAGATTAAAGTACATGAATAAGGAGAACAGAATCTATGTCCGGACATTCCAAATGGCATAATATTCAAAAGACCAAGGGCGCGGCGGATGCCAAGCGCTCCCAGGCTTTTACCAAGATCGCCCGTGAAATGATCGTGGCGGTGAAGGAAGGCGGCAGCGGCGATCCCAACAACAACTCCCGTCTGGCTACCGTCATTGCCAAGGCCAAGGCTGCCAACATGCCCAACGACAACATCAAGCGCACCATCGACAAAGCTCTGGGCGCTGGAAACACCGATAACTTTGAGAAGGTGGTCTACGAGGGCTATGGCCCCAGCGGTGTGGCCGTCATCGTGGAGGCCCTGACCGACAACCGCAACCGCACTGCTCCTGAGGTCCGCCACCTCTTTGACAAGTACGGCGGAAACATGGGCGCCAGCGGCTGTGTGTCCTGGAGCTTCGATCGTAAGGGCGTCATCGTCATCGACAACGAGGAAGGCGACCTGGACGAGGAGACTGTGATGATGGATGCGCTGGACTGCGGCGCGGCGGACTTTGAGGCCGACGGCAGCATCTTTGAGATCACCTGTGATCCTGACGATTTCAACGCTGTTACCGCTGCTCTGGAAGGCAAGGGCTATGTTTTTGCCGAGGCTGCCATTGAGATGGTGCCCCAGAACTACATCAAGCTTACCGATGAAGACGATATCAAGAATATGACAAAGATGATCGATCTTCTGGAGGACAATGACGACGTGCAGAACGTCTGGCACAACTGGGAGCAGGAGTGATCTCTCCCAGCAGAAAAAGTATTTTCTGAAAAACACATAGCAAAAAGAAAAGCCCCTCCGGCGTATTCCGCCGGAGGGGCTGTGTTTTATGCGAGCAGGACTGTAAGCCGGGTTCTGTATTTGGCAGTCATCTATCTAGGCGGCCCGTTGCCGGACCGCTCCAGCCACCTCCTGAGGACGGCCGGGCCAGCCATATGTCCTCCCACGGTGTTGCTCCGGATAGAGTTTACAGCATCGGACAGTCTCCAGCCGATGGGTGAGCTCTTACCTCGCCTTTCCACCCTTACCTCGTCGACACAAGGACAAGCCTTGCGCCGCCCTCTTACGAGGGATGAGGCGGTATATCTCTGTTGCACTTTTCCTGAAGTCGCCTTCGGCGGGCGTTACCCGTTATCCTTGCCCTATGGAGCCCGGACTTTCCTCATGACGGCCCTTTCGGGCACGCCACGCGACCGCCTGTCCTGCTTGCCCTACTATTTTACAGGAGGGATATCGCCTTGTCAATGAAATAAGGAGCTTGCGGGGAAATTTTGTTGTCAGGATGGCGCCGGGGTGGTATAATACCTGCGGACAAAATCAAATCCTAGTAAACAGGAGTGATCCATATGACGATACAGGAATATCTCCAATCCCTCCAGGGGAAGAGAGTAGCAGTGATCGGAGTAGGCGTCAGCAATACTCCGCTGATCCGGCTCCTCCGTGGGGCCAATATTGATGTGACCGCTTGCGATAAGAAGGACCGTGCCGCCTTAGGGGACCTGGCAGATGAGCTGGAGCGGGAGGGCTGCCAGCTGCACCTGGGGCCGGATTATCTCAGTGACCTTACTGCGGATGTAATTTTCCGGACACCGGGGCTGCATCCCCGCTTTCTGTCGGAGGCGGCTGCCAAAGGTGCTGTGATCACCTCTGAGATGGAGGCATTCTTTTCTGTGTGTCCCTGTCCCATCATAGGTGTTACCGGAAGTGATGGAAAGACCACAACAACGACAATTATTGCAGGGCTATTGCAGGCAGCAGGGAAGAAGGTCCATCTGGGAGGCAACATCGGCCACCCGCTGCTGGCAGAGACGCAGTCCATTCAGCCGGAGGATGTGGCTGTGGTGGAGCTGAGCTCCTTCCAGCTGATGACCATGAAGCAGAGTCCTCATATCGCCGTATTGACCAACCTGGCGCCCAACCATCTGGACATCCATACGGATATGGCGGAGTATGTGGAGGCAAAAGCCAATATTTTGGCCTTCCAAGGGCCGGAAGATCGGGCGGTCTGCAATTGGGACAATGAGATCACCCGGGAACTTTCCAACAGATCTGCTGGCAGGGTAAATTACTTTACTATGTCTGATAGCAAAGAGATAAAGGGATGTTTTCTGCGCGATAATGCCATCTGGTACAGAAGCGGCAGCCAGGAGCGCTCCATCCTGCCTCTGACCGACATTCTTCTGCCGGGGCGGCATAACGTAGAGAACTACATGGCGGCTATCTGCGCAGTGGAGGGCCTGGTATCCGATGATATCATCCGGGAGTATGCCCGGACCTTCGGCGGTGTAGAGCATCGGATCGAGCTGATTCGGGAGCGCCGGGGGGTGAAGTGGTACAATGATTCCATTGCCTCCAGCCCCAGCCGTACCATTGCAGGGCTGCGCTCCTTTGACAAACCGGTGATTCTGATCGCCGGTGGAAAGGATAAAGGAATCAGCTATGCGCCCCTTGGGCCGGTAGTCAATGACCATGTGAAAATGCTGATCCTCTGCGGTGCTACAGCTGGAGTGATCCGGCAGGCGGTAACAGAGGCGGAGAATTACCAGGGGCTTCCCATTTTCGAGGTGGAGGACTATGCCGCTGCGGTGGCGCTGGCGGACAGCCATGCGGTTGAAGGGGACGTCGTGATCCTCTCTCCGGCCAGTACCTCTTTTGACCGCTTCCGTAATTTTGAGGAGCGGGGGCGTGTTTTCAAGGATCTGGTCAAGGCATTGGCTGAATAACAGGAAATAGAACGAATAGGGAAAAGCTGTGGCAGCATAGCATAACCAGGAGGTGGTGCTATGCGCTGGAGACGGTACCGTCCGCCCATGACCAGGGTACAGAAGGCGCGGCTGCTTTGTCTGATGGCCGCATGCTGCATCATTGCATTGACGATTGTCTTTGCGTTTCATTTGAAAACCATTCTGGGGGACCTGGCGGTTACCCGGGTATCCAATTCTGTTAACCGCCTGGTTACGGAAGCGGTCAATGACGCCATTAACAACGGTGAGATCCAATACGATGATCTCATTACGTTCCAAAAGGATGCTAACGGAAGGATCACGGCATTCCAGAGCAACATGGCATCCTTTAACCGCCTTCAGGCGGATATTACCGGAGATATCCTGCAGCGGATGTCGGGAGTTTCTGATACGGAGCTGGCGATCCCGCTGGGGACGCTGACCGGCTCTGCGCTGCTGGCAGGCCGTGGTCCCCGTTTTAAGGTCAAGATGCAGACTGTGGGCAGCTGCAGCGCCCACTTTGAAAATGCCTTTGATCACGCTGGTATCAACCAGACTACCCACAGCATCCTGCTGTACGTGGATGTATCGGTGACTATCCTTCTGCCTGGATTCAGCACGTATACCAAGGTGAGCAACGCCTTTTCCGTGGCGGAGACTGTTATCGTAGGGGATGTTCCTGATACGTATACCTATTTTGATTCAGGAAATGATCTGATGGAGGATGCCTACGAGTACACCATCAACAATGGCTGACGGGCAGCAGGAGCTAATGACGAATTGCCCAGGAGGAAAGACCATGGATTACAAAAGTGAGATGGCGCAGCTGCGTCAGACGCTGAACGAAGCGGGTTATCGCTACTATGTACTGGATGACCCCACCATCTCCGATTATGAATATGACCATATGCTGCGCCGGCTGGAGGAACTGGAAGCGGCGCATCCGGAGGAGATCGTACCCGATTCCCCCACCCAGCGGGTGGGCGGACAGCCGCTGGAGAGCTTCCGGCAGGTGACTCACGCTGTTCCGCTGGAAAGCCTTCAGGATGTCTTTTCCCCGGAGGAGGTGGAGGAGTTCTGCGGACGAATGGCAGAGAGCCTGGAGAAAACGGTCTACAGTGTAGAGCCTAAGGTAGACGGCTTGTCAGTAGCTCTGGAGTACCGGGACGGTGTGTTTTTTCAGGGAGCCACCCGGGGTGACGGACGGGTGGGGGAGGATGTGACGGAGAATATCCGCACTATCCGCTCCATCCCCATGACGCTGCCGGAGAAGCTGCCCCGGTTGATCGTCCGGGGCGAGGTATTCATGCCGAAGAGTGTATTTCACCGCCTGAATCGCCAGCGGGAGGAGCGGGGGGAGAGCCTCTTTGCCAATCCCCGGAACGCGGCGGCAGGGTCACTCCGGCAGCTGGACCCCAAGGTCTGTGCCAAACGGAGCCTGGACATCCGGGTATTCAATTTGCAGCTGGCGGAAGGAAGGACCTTTACCAGCCACAGTGAGACTATCGCCTATCTGGCAGAGCAGGGGTTTCCGGTCATCCCCCAGAAAAAGCTCTCTGAAGCGGCAGAGATCAACGAGGAGATCCGCCAGCTCAATGATACCCGGGAAGATCTGCCCTTTGATATGGATGGAGCTGTTGTAAAGCTGGATTCCTTGTCAGACCGTGGGATTGTTGGCAGTACGGCCAAGTGCCCTCGGTGGGCGATTGCCTATAAGTATCCGCCGGAGCGTAAGCCCAGCCGGGTGGTGGACATCGTGGTCCAGGTGGGGCGGACCGGCGTGCTGACGCCGAAAGTAGTGGTGGAGCCTGTCCGTCTGGCGGGTACCACGGTAACCACTGCCACACTTCACAACCAGGATTTCATCGACGAGAAGGATATCCGTATCGGCGACACAGTAGTGGTGCAGAAGGCGGGGGAGATCATCCCGGAGATCGTGGAGGTGCTGCTGGATAAGCGTCCCCCGGAGGCGGTGCCCTATCACATGCCTACCGTATGTCCGGTGTGCGGTGCCCCGGTAGTACGGGATGAGGACGGTGCTTTCCTGCGCTGTACCGGTGCGGAGTGTCCGGCACAGCTCCACCGGAACCTGACCCACTTTGCCAGCCGGGACGCCATGGATATCGAGGGCGTGGGGCCGGCAGTAATGAATCAGCTTATCGAAAGGGGAATGGTCAAGACACCGGCTGACCTGTATTTTCTAAGCAAGGAGGATCTCGCTTCCCTGGATCGCATGGGCGACAAGTCGGCGGAGAACGCCCTGCGGGCCATTAGCGACAGCCGTTCCAGAGGGCTGGAGCGTCTGCTGTATGCGTTGGGTATCCGGCAGGTAGGGCAGAAGGCAGGCAAGACCTTGGCAGCCCATTTCCGTACCTTTGACGCCTTTGCTGCGGCCTCTGAGGAGGAACTTACCGCCATCGACGACGTGGGCGCGGTCACTGCCGGGTATATCCGTTCCTGGCTGGATAGTCCTCAGTCCCAGCATCTGATGGGCAGACTCAAGGAAGCCGGTGTCCTCATGGAGGCGGTGGATGCCCCGGCAGGGGATCAGTTCAAAGGGATGACCTTTGTCCTCACCGGAGCCCTGACCCACTTTTCCCGGGAGGAGGCCACGGCCTTGATCGAGGCACGGGGCGGAAAGGCCAGCGGCAGCGTCAGCAAAAAGACCACCTATGTGGTGGCGGGTGAGAACGCTGGCAGCAAGCTGCGGAAAGCCGGAGAGTTGGGAGTCCCGGTGCTGACGGAAGAGGAGTTTGCTGCTATGCTGGGCGGCGAGGCCTCTGGAGAGCGTACGGCTGAGAGTACTCCCACGGTGACTTCTTCCGACGAACCGGAGCAGATATCCCTCCTGTAAGAGAGCTTCGCTCATGGCTAAAAACCGATGAAAACGCCAGGGAATTTTTTCCCTGGCGTTTTATTTTCTATAGATAAATGGAACTAGATTTACAGGCACAGATCTCGGCGGGTAAATACCCAGATCCCGGCGCAGTATAGCAGCAGTGCAGCGCCGGCCAATCCCAGTGCCGGCCATAGAGAGCCGCCGCCAGAGGACAAGGCTGCTGTATCAAAGGCCGTCAAGGGGGTCAGATATTTCAGCCACTCCCACTTTTCACCGGACTGTGCCAGCATCTGCAGCAAAATAAATACCACGCATAGGCCGCCGCCCAAGGAGAGGCCCCGGCGGCTGTCGGGAAGAGCGCATACTCCCAGAAAGCAGATGCTTCCCAAGAGGCATAGGAGGGCCGCCAGAGTCAGGTTCAGCCGGAAAAATGGACCGGCTGCAAGCTCTCCAGGGTACATGGCCACAGACAGAAGAGAGCAGAGTCCACCGGCATAGACGGCGGTCAAAATGGCGCTGCCGGCCAGAAAGAGAGCCTGGGTACCGGCGATTTTCCGCCTTGGATTGGGAGTGGAGAGGAGCCAGGCCATGGTGCCTCGATCCAGGTAGCTCACCATCAAACGATTTGCCAGCAAAATCAGCATGACCAGAGGCAGAACCAGAAAGAGGAAGCCATAGAGGTAGTTGGCCAGAAACTCCGTAAGGGTGGAGCCGGGATCACTCATGCCGAAGGCGGCAAAAAGCTGAGGCATGGCATCTTTCATCATGGCCAGGCTTTCCCCCAGCTCCGGGTCGTACATGGTAAGGATCACACTGGCATACAGGGCCAAAATCCCGGCAAAGATCATAAACAGGGCGATACTGCGGCGGGCCTCCCGCCGAAACAAGGGCAGTGAGATCATATGGTCAATTCTCCTCTCCGTAATATCCCAGGAAAGCTTCCTCCAGGCTTCCGCCGTCCACAGCCATGTCTTTGACTTGATGGTCTGCGGCGAGGCGCAGCAGGCGGGGGAGAGCCTGGGCTCCTGTAAGAGATACGGTTACGCTGGAACCATCCCTGCTGGAGCCAGGCCAGGCGGCGGAGAAAGCTGCCGCAGTTTCCGGCCCAGGGAAGGAGAAGGTGTACCGCTTGGTTCTGGCCCGCCGAAGGTCCTCTGTACGCTCCACCGCTGCCAACCGTCCGGAGCGGAGGATGGCTACCCGGTCGCAGGTGCGCTCCAGCTCCTCGAACATATGGCTGGAGAGGAGAATAGTAGCACCTCGTTCCTTCTCCCGCAGCAGCAGCTCCACGAAGCGGTTCTGCATCAGAGGGTCCAGTCCGCTGGTAGCCTCATCCAGGAGCAGAAGGTCCGGCCGGGCCATAAAGGCGCAGATCAGGCCCACCTTCTGCCGGGTGCCTTTGCTCATTTTCCGCAGGCTCTGACGGCCATCCAGCCGGAACAGCTCTTTCAGCTCCTCGGCACATCCCAGGTCCGGCATACCCCGCATCCGGGCCATGAAGCGGAGAAAACCATCTCCGGTGAGATCGTCCATCAGGCTCAGTTCCCCCGGCAGATATCCCACATGGGCCTGGATGGCCGCTGCCTGAGAGAAGCAGTCCATGCCCAGAATCGACGCCTGACCCCGGTCAGGCCGGATAAACCCCATCAGATGGCGGATTGTGGTGGTCTTACCTGCGCCGTTGGGGCCTAGAAAGCCAAAAATCTCGCCTGGTTCCACCTGGAAGGTAAGGTCAAATATACCGCGGCTTTTACCATAGTCTTTGGTAAGGCTCTGCACGTCGATCACATGGCTCATTGATATTCCTTCTTGTAGGCATACTGGCGGAGCATGTCCCGCCAGAGAGCGTATTCCGCCATCAGGGCATCCATATTTACCCGCTTACTGCGCATCATCTGCTGGTGAATATAGCCGTCGATCAGATATATGAGTTGATCCAGGACTAACCGGGGCTCTATCCCAGGGCGGAATTTCTCCCGGTCAATTTGAGAAAAATACACGTCCCACATCTCATCCAGCATCTCCATAAACCGCTGACGCAGGGAAGATACCACGTCTTTGTCTGTGGCGTAGTACAGCCGCAGTGACAGGTCCAGGACCCAGGGCTGGCGCTGGAAGAGCTGGAGCTTTTCCTGGACCCCATAGTCCAGCATATCAAAGAAATCGGTGATCTCCGCCACTTTTCCGCGTTCCAGATGTCGTTCCACCAGATGGCGCATGTGGTCGGCAACATAGAGATACAGGCTCTGCTTATTTTTAAAGTAGTAGAAAAGAAGCCCTTTGGAGATACCCGCCCGGACAGCAATGTCGTCGGTGCTGGCACGCTTGTAGTCCTCACGGGAAAAGACTTCGGCGGCGGCGTCCAGGATTTGCTGCTGTTTCTCATCGGGTAGACTGGAAAATCGTTGGGCCATCGTACTTCCCTCCATTGACCGGTCGGTCAGGTATGGCCTTATTGTAGCGGATTGACTCCAAATGACAAGGCCCTGTTGTGAAAAATCACAAAGGTGAAAAATTTAACCAAAAGGGGATTGGCGGATGGCCGGGAATGTTATACTATACATTTAGACGGACAATAACAGCCTTTGTCCGCTGCTGAAACAAAGGAGAATCTGCTATGGAAATTTTGGAACTGAAACCCGGTTTCTATTTTACCGGTGCTTTGGATCACGACCTGCGGGTATTTGACATCATTATGTATACGGAGTTCGGCACCACCTATAACTCCTATGTCCTCAAAACTGGCCGCCATACCGTCCTCTTTGAGACGGCCAAGGTCAAGTGCCTGGACAGCTGGCTTGAGAAGGTGGGGCAGATCACTCCTATCGATCAGGTGGACTATCTGGTGGTGAGCCACACGGAGCCTGACCACAGCGGCAGTGTGGAGCGGCTGCTGGAGCTGAATCCCCGGATCAAGATCGTAGCTACGGCCTGTGCCATCAGCTTCCTCAAGGAGATCGTCAACCGTGATTTCTATTCCATCCCCGTCCGGGATGGCCAGACCCTGGAGCTGGACGGAAAGACTCTGGAGTTCATGGTGGTGCCCAACCTCCATTGGCCTGACACCATGTACACCTACATCCGGGAGGACAAGATCCTGGTGACCTGTGACTCCTTCGGCTCTCACTATGCCTGCGACGGTATCCTGGCCAGCAAGGTCACCGACCACGAGGGTTATCTGCGGGCTACCAAGTATTACTATGACTGCATCATCGGGCCCTACAAGTCCTTCATGCTGGATGCTCTGCGGCGGGTCCGGCCTCTGGCCCTGGAGATGATCTGTCCTGGCCATGGCCCGGTGCTGGATTGCGATATCCCCTGGATGCTGGATACCTATGAGGAGTGGTCCACCGTGATCAATCCCAATCCCCGGCCCACGGTCATCATCCCCTATGTCAGTGCCTACGGCTACACCGGGCAGCTGGCAGAGGCCATTGCCGAGGGTATTCGCTCCGCCGGTGAGATCGACGTGCGGACTTACGACATGGTCACCGCCGACGCTGCCAAGGTAGGGGAGGAGCTCCTCTACGCCGACGGCTTCCTCCTGGGCACCCCCACCATCGTAGGAGAGGCCCTCAAGCCTATCTGGGACCTTACTACCGGTATGTTTGCCGCCACCCACGGCGGGAAGCTGGCCAGCGCCTTCGGCAGCTACGGCTGGAGCGGCGAGGGTGTGCCCCACATCATGGAGCGGCTCAAGCAGCTGAAGCTGCGGACAGTGGAAGGATTCCGTGTCCGCTTTAAGCCCAGTGCCGACCAGCTGGCTGATGCCAAGGAGTACGGCGCGGAGTTCGGACGGCTGCTGCTCAAGGATCTCAGGCCCATCCAGCGTGCCCCCAAGGGCAAGGTGCGCTGCGATGTGTGCGGCGCGGTGTTCGATGAGGACGAGCCGGTATGTCCTATCTGCAAGGTGGGACCCGAGCACTTCCACCCCGTCACCGCAGAAGCCCCCGCTGCGGCAGAGCCGGAGCTGGTCCGCTGCCGGATCTGCGGCGCGGTGTTCTCCGGCGATAAGCCGGTATGCCCTGTCTGCGGTGTGGGCCCTGACTACTATGAGCCGGCAAAGAAGGAGGCCAAGTCCTCTGGCCGCGGTCCCCGGAAGCTGGTGAAGTGCCTGGTCTGCGGTGAGATTTTCGACGCATCCCTGGATACCTGCCCTGTCTGCGGCGTGGGCCGGGACAAGTTCGTGGAGGTAGAGGTGGAGGAGACCACCTACCGCAACGACACCGAGAACACCTATGTGATCCTGGGCAACGGCTGCGCTGGCGTCAGCGCGGCGGAGGCCATCCGGGAGCGGGACAAGACCGGCAAGATCCTTCTGATCTCCGACGAGGGCCCTGCCTATCAGCGGCCTATGCTCACTAAGGCCATGCTCTCCGGCCTCACTGAGGACCAGATGGCCCTCCATCCCGCAGGCTGGTACGATGCCCAGGCCATCATCCAGATGCTCCGCCGGAAGGTGGAAGCTATCGATACTGCTTCCCATACCGTTACTTTGGATGGCGGTGAGAAAGTATCCTATACCAAGCTGATCCTGGCGCTGGGCAGCGAGAGCTTTATTCCGCCCATCCCTGGCCGGGAGCAGGAAGGCGTAGTGGCTATCCGAAGGATCTCCGACGTGGAGAAGGTCCAGGCCATGGGTGCTGTCCGGCAGGCTGTGGTCATCGGCGGCGGTGTGCTGGGCCTGGAGGCCGCCTGGGAGCTGCGCAAGAGCGGCAGCGAGGTGACCGTGCTGGAGCTGGCCCCAACCTTGATGGGCCGACAGCTGGATGATGCCTCTGCCAAGCTTCTGCTGGAGAAGTGCGGCCAGTCCGGCGTCCGGGTAGAGCTGGGCGTGAAGATCGAGGCTATGGAGGGCAGCGGCCATGTCACTGGCGTGAAGCTAGCCAGCGGCGAGGTGATCCCCGCTCAGCTGGTGATCGTCTCCTGCGGTGTCCGGGCCAATGTAGCTCTAGCCCAGGCAGCTGGCATTGCTGTGGATCGGGCTATCGTGGTGGACAAAGCCATGGAGACCAACATCCCCGGCGTGTTTGCCTGCGGCGACTGTGCCCAGTACGAGGGCGTCAATTACGCCCTCTGGCCGGAGGCCCAGGCCCAGGGCAAGGTGGCGGGAGCCCGTGCTACCGGCGATCTGGTGGATTATGAGCCCATCCAGCCGGTGTTGTCCTTCCACGGCATGGGCACCGAGCTGTTCTCCCTGGGTGACCCGGGTAAGGTGTCCGGTAAGGATTATCGGACTCTGGAGCTTCGGGATGATGCCAAGGGACATCTGGCCCGGTACTACTTTGCTGCCGGGAAGCTGTGCGGTGTGAACCTGGTGGGCGATGTGTCCGGCATGGCGGACGCCATGGCTGCTATGGAGGAAAGTCGGCCTTTGGATCAGTTCCTGGCCTGATCGATATTCTGTGGTACTTTTGGGTACCAAATATGTGCCAATTTAGAAAAATCCGCCGCGGCAGTATTGCCGCGGCGGATTTCTATTATTGATCCACGGAGGGATTCATGTAGTAAATGTTCTTTTCTCCCAGTTTTTCCTTGGCCAGCCGGAGGCCTTCGCCGAAGCGCTGGAAGTGGACGATTTCCCGGGCCCGGAGAAAACGAATGGCGTCGGTGACGTCAGGGTCGTCGCTCAGCCGCAGGATATTATCATAGGTGACACGGGCTTTCTGCTCTGCGGCCAGGTCCTCAGTGAGATCGGCGATCACATCGCCTTTTACGCCGATGCCGGCTGCGTTCCAGGGAGCACCGGAAGCTGCGGTCGGATATACACCGGTGGTATGATCCGTGAAATAGGCAGCATAGCCGCCTTCCCGGATCTGCTCGTCTGTCAGATTTCTGGTCAGCTGATGGACGATGGTGCCCACCATTTCCAGATGGCCCAATTCTTTGGTACATTCCGATTATCCGTGAGGGGAGTCATCATGAGGCAGACGGGGATAGAGAGTGATCTCCAGTCCTTTTCCGGAGCAGTTGGTCCAACGCAGTCTGGCGGTTTTTGCATATACTGCGTGGTCCAGCAGACTTTTCAAAAGGGAGGATTTCTCTTTCGCCGCATCTGCTTCCCGGTAGATCTCCATGATGTACCGGCGATGAGGGGGAGGTTGGGAGATTTCAACGCAGGACTGCCGGTACCGGGCAAGTTCCTCGGTAAGGGCGGCTTTTTGCGCCATTAGGCCGCTTTGGCGGGATGAGAGTTCATGGGTGCGGGAGAGGAACACCTCCGTGGAATAGATACCCTGTTCCAGAAGGTCGTGGGCTTTGGCAATCTGGCGGTTTGTCCTGTCCAGCTGACCGGAAACGGTTTCCAGGGAGGCTTGGAGAGATCTGATCTCAGCAAAGGGGCAGGGGCGTTCCTGTCTGACTTCGCATGTCAGATGCTGGTACCACTGTTCCAACGCTGCCAGAATGATGTCCTCCACAAGAGAAAGATCAGAGGATACGGTAGGGCAGGAGGGGTACGGACAAATGAGAGCATCCGGGCGATTACCGCCATATGGCCGGCGCACCATATTCCGGCCGCAGGCTTCACATTTGAGGAGGCCGGCCAATGGATTTTGCTGGGGAAGGGACTGGGGACCTGGACGGCTGGCGTTCATCTGAAGCAGAGCTTGCGCACGGTTGAAAATCTCCTGGGATACAAGGGGTTCATGGAGCCCGCGATGGAGGGCATACTGTTTGTCGACCGGGCGGCTGACCTTGATCTCACCGGACTCCAGGTGCTTGACGGCCTTGCGCCGCCCCCATCTGACCCACCCGGCGTAGGTGTCGTTTCGCAGCATATTGGCAATGCAGGGATTTGTCCAGTCTCTGCCGCCGGGGGCAGGGATACCCAAATCATTAAGGCGGCGGGCGATCTGGGCGGTACCCAGGCGGCAGGAAGATCCGTCCGGCAGAATGAGGCCTTCTGTGTACCACTGAAAGATAGATACGACAATGTGGGCATTTTCGTTGGGAATCAATGTCCATCCTTTCTGATCTTCCAGCTTTTTGCGATCGTAGCCATAAGGCGCTTTGTTGCCGGGAAATTTTCCTTCCTGGATGGAGGCCATCCGTCCGGCCTGCTGCCGCCGGGTAATGGCTTTGTACTCCCGGCGGCTCATGAACAGACCAAACTCAAAGTATTCCTCGTCAAATTCACTGTCAGGATCATAGGTTTTGGAGGGAGTGATGATTTTCGTGTGGGAGAGCCGGAAGGCCCGGGAGACGATGCCCTGATCCAGAGTGTCTCCGCGAGCCAGACGCTCCACTTCATAGACAAGGACGCTGTCCCACATGCCCGCCTCCACATCATGGAGGAGCTTCTGCATTTGAGGCCTGGCTGTAATGGTCTCTCCCGACACCACTTCCCGGTAGATCTTGCCGATGTCCAGGCCGTTTGCCTGGGCTACAGCCAGCAGCGCCTGCTGGTGCCGGGCCAGCGTGTCGCCGGCTCCGTGCCGCTCTGCCTCCAGGTCCACCCGGGATTTCCTCAGATACATTGCCTCAGCCATTGCGGGAGCCTCCTATACCGGAGGAAAAAGTACGCGCCGTCATGGTTTTGCTTCTCCGTGATCTGATTTTTCGGCGGCCCGGCGCTGTACGGCCAGCAGGATGTCTCTTGCCGTGCCTTCTGCATTTTCCCGGATGCGTTCCAGCTCTTCCGCAGACTTTCCGGCGTATGCGCCGTCATCGATATTGACTTTGATCCCTCGTATGTAATAGGTCTCAACGATCATAGCAACACCTCCGCTTTAGCCTACGCCGGAGTTCTGCCGTACATGCTTATGAACTTGCCGGGGCGGGGCCAGCTCACGCTGTGCCGTATTGTGAAGAAACGGCTGGAAAATGCGCAAATCATGGATTGACAAAAAACGGATAAGTGGCTACAATGCAAAAAGGAAATTCCATACGCTTCAAGTGTCCCGGCAGAGCGTTGCGCTGTCGGGGAGAATAGGGAACCAGGTGAGAGCCCTGGACGGTACCGCCGCTGTGTGCGCTGAGATCAGATTCGTTGATGAAAGTCAGTCACTGGGAAACTGGGAAGGCAGAATTTGGTTGCAGGTGGGTCAAAAGCCACCTTATGCGCGAGTCAGAAGACCTGCTTGAGGATTGCCCCTTCCACGAGTTATGGAAGTAAGGGGGGCTATTGTTGCGGAAAAACGGCCGTGGCAGCGGATTTGCTGCCACGGCCATTTACGTTTTCAAGACATATCGCAAGGAGCGGTGGATTTTTCTAAATCTTATTTATTTTTAGGAGGGTCCCACGAGATGAAAAAAGCACTGAAAAAATGGCTGGCGCTGGCTTTGGCGCTGGCACTTGTCCTGAGCCTGGCGGCTTGCGGCGGTAATAATACCGCCGGGAACGATGCATCTTCCAATCAGCAGAATAGCCAGAACGGCGACAATGCAGATGCCCAGGATACGCAGGATACTTCTGGCGCCCCTGTACTGGAGGGGCAGATGGAGCTGGATTATGCGGAGAAGTTCCAGATCGATCTCTACAGCGATGGTTACCGCATGATCTCCATTGATGGTGCACAGACCCGCTATCTGGTAGTTCCGGAGGGGAAGTCTGTGACCTGGGAGCTGGGGGACGATGTCACTGTGATCCAGCTGCCCATTGAGCGGGCCTATGTGGCCAGCACCAGCATGATGTCCCTGCTGGACGCCATCGACGGTCTGGACCAGGTAAAGCTGGTTGCCACTGAGCAGGAAAAGTGGTATCTGGAGAACATTGTCAGCCGCATGGAGGCGGGCGATATTGCCTTCTCCGGTTCCTATGATGAGCCTGACTATGAGCTGATGACTGCTGGTGATATTCAGCTGCATATCGACAGCGGTATGATCGATGGCCATCCCGAGGTGTTGGAGAAGTTTGCGGAGCTGGGAATCCCCTCCCTGGTGGAGCGTTCTTCTCAGGAAGACCATCCTCTGGGCCGCGTGGAATGGGTGAAGGTGCTGGGCGTCCTCTTTAATCTGGAAGATGAGGCGCAGCAGTATTTTGAGGAGCAGAAGGCGCTGGTGGAAGGCGCCGCCGGTGAGAACACCGGAAAGACCGCTGCCATGGGTTACATCACCTCCACTGGGAAGTGCTATTCCCGCAACGGCGGAGATTACATGGCGCAGATGATCGCTCTGGCGGGAGGTACCTATGTCCTGGCTGACATGGAGCCGGAGGAGAGCGGCAATACCAATATGACTTTTGAGGATTGGTATGCCAAGAACAAGGACGCTGATTACCTGTTCTACATCAACTTTGCTCTGGGCTTTGACTCCATTCAGGCCATGGTCGACTATAACCCCCTATTTGCTGATTTTAAGGCGGTGCAGGAGGGCCATGTCTATGTCACTTCCCCCGACTTTACCCAGTCCACGGCGGCGATTGCGTCTATCATTTCTGATATGAATACCATTTTCACCAGCGAGGATGATCAGGTGACCACTGACCATCTGATCAAGCTCTCCTGATGGAATGACGCTGTCCCTGTATTTTACCCCGGGCGGAGTGTATTCTCCGCCCGGGGCCATGCTTTGAAAGGTGGAACCTTATGGAAGACCTGTACCGGGCGTCCCGTCGGGAGGCCATGACGACTGCAGGGCGATTTCTGCTGACAATGGTGCTGCTGACCCTTTTGTTGGGATGGGGGTTGGTGCTCAATGTGAATACAGGCTCTGTGGATATCCCTGCAGGGGAAGTCTTCCACATGGTGTGGTCAGCAGTAAAAGCCTTTTTCCGGGATCTGTTTACCGGTTCGGATACCCTTCGGACGGTGACGGAAGCATCCTCGGAGAGTAAGATCATTTTTAGTATCCGGATGCCCCGGATGCTTCTGGCAGCCATTCTGGGAGGCGCCCTGTCGGTGTCCGGATTTTTGCTGCAGACCTTTTTCCGCAATCCCATTGCCGGACCGTTTGTTCTGGGTATCTCCTCCGGAGCAAAAATGGTGGTGGGAATCACAACGATCCTGCTGACACCTTATCTCAAGACCATCAATTCCTTTGTCCTGATCCTGTCGGCATTTGCAGGATCTCTTCTGATCGTGTCCATGGTGCTGCTGTTTTCTCAGCGGGTGCGGAATATGTCTATGCTGCTGGTGATCGGCATCATGGTGGGATATATCTGCAGTGCCGTCACCGACTTCTGCATCACCTTTGCAGATGAGGAGGATATCGTCAACCTAACCAGCTGGTCTATGGGAAGCTTTTCCGGTGCCAACTGGAGCAATGTAACTACCGCTGGCGGACTTTGCCTGGTAGGAGCGGTATTGTCGTGGCTCCTCAGCAAGCCCATTGCTGCCTATGCCTTGGGTGAGGGGTATGCCCAGAGTCTGGGGATCAACGTGAAATTTTTCCGTGCCGCGCTGATCCTGCTCTCCAGCCTCCTTTCCGCCTGTGTCACAGCTTTTGCGGGGCCTATTTCCTTTGTTGGTATTGCGGTTCCCCACATTACCCGCACCATGCTCAAGACGGCAAAACCTATTTTGGTGATCCCGGCCACATACCTGTGTGGCGCGGTGTTCTGTATTTTCTGTGACCTGATCGCCCGTACGGCCTTCTCTCCCACAGAGATGGCCATCGGCACAGTTACCTCCGCTTTTGGCGCGCCGGTCGTGATCTATATGATGCTCAAGCGCCAGAAGACCCGGCAGTAAGGAGGATATTATGATCTATTTCCATACGAAGGATCTGGTGGTGGGATATAATGGCCATGCCCTGATCCACGATATCAATATCCAGGTGGAGAAGGGGAAGATCCTGACCTTGATCGGTCCCAACGGTTCCGGCAAATCCACGATCCTGAAGTCCATCACGCGGCATCTGTCCAAGATCTGCGGCCAGGTCTATATCGACCGGCAGGAGATCTATGCCTGGTCAGCCAGGGAACTGGCGCGGCAGGTAGCGGTGGTGCTGTCAGACCGCATCCATCCGGAACTGATGACCTGTGAGGAGGTAGTGGCTATGGGCCGCTACCCCTATACCAACGCTCTGGGTAAACTGACGCCCCACGATAAGGAGATCGTGGCCCAGGCAATGGAGCGGGTCCATGCCCTTGACCTGGCGGAGCGGGATTTTTCCACCCTGTCTGACGGCCAGCGCCAGCGGATCATGCTGGCCCGGGCTATTTGCCAGGAACCGGAGATCATTGTTCTGGACGAACCTACCGCCTATCTGGACATCCGGCATAAGATAGAATTACTGGATATCCTCCGGGAGATGGCCCATGAGAAAGGGATCACGGTGATCATGTCCCTCCATGAGATCGATCTTGCCACCAAGATCTCTGACTATCTGCTGTGCGTCAAAGGGGAGACCATTTCGGCGTTTGGCCCGCCGGAGGATATTTTGGCGGAGGGAGGCATCGACCGCCTGTATGATATCCAGCACGGCTCCTATAATCTGCTGTTTGGCAGTGTGGAGCTGACAAAGCCGGCGGGGGAACCGCAGGTGTTTGTAGTGGGCGGCGGCGGAATGGGGGTTGAGTGCTACCGTGCTCTGCAAAAACGGCAGATCCCCTTTGCAGCGGGGATCCTTTTTGCCAACGATGTGGACTATCAGGTGGCATGGGAACTCAGCGACCATGTAGTCGTTGCCCCGGCTTTTGAACCGATGACAGAGGAACATTACCGGCAGGCGGCAGAGATGATGTGCCGCTGCCAGTACGTTATGGATGCCGGAACGCCCATCGGGACGCTCAACAGTATGAACGGGAGGCTGCTGACCCTGGCAAAGGAAAAAGGAATTCCAGTGTACCAGGGGTGGCAGGCCCTGCGTGACGGGATGGACTGCCAGAAAAAAGCGACGGCCTGAAATCAGGAGAAGGAGAGAACGACATGTTTGAGATCGTAAAGCCTATGGAAATTGAGGCGCGCAGTTTTGAGATCATTACAGAACTTTTGGGTGAGAACCAGCCTGATCCGGAGACAGCGCCGGTGGTCAAACGGGTGATCCATACTACAGCGGATTTTGAGTACCGGGAGAACCTGGTTTTTTCGGAGCATGCGGTGCGGCAGGGGATCGAAGCCCTTCGCCAGGGCTGCCATATTGTTACGGATACCCATATGGCCATGGCAGGCATCAATAAAACGGTGCTGGGCCGCCTGGGTGGTGAGGTCCACTGCTTTATGTCTGATCCTGATGTAGCGGAGGAGGCGAAGCGCCGCGGCATCACCCGCGCCGCTGTATCCATGGAGCGGGCAGCTGCGCTGGGCAAACCCTGCATTTTCGCCATCGGCAATGCCCCCACTGCACTTATCGCGCTCAAGGAGCTGATGGACGCCGGAAAAGTGCGACCCGCCCTCATTATCGGCGTGCCTGTGGGGTTTGTAAATGTAGTGGAGAGCAAGGAGCAGATCTTGGGCTGTGATGTGCCGTATATCGTGGCCCGGGGACGGAAAGGCGGCAGCAATGTAGCCGCCGCCATCTGCAACGCTATGCTGTATCAGATTGCCCGCTGATCCATGGAGGAGTATATCATCCAGGGAGGAAAACGGCTGCGGCTGGGCTATACCACTGGTACCTGCGCTGCGGCGGCAGCGAAGGCGGCGGCGTGGATGCTGCTGACCGGAAAGGAGCGCCAGACAATCACCCTTACTGTGCCAAAAGGGATCAGTTTGGAGCTGGCGATCTGTGACATACATCGCGGCGAAGATTATGTCTCCTGCGCTGTAGAAAAGGACAGTGGCGACGATCCGGATGTGACCCGGGGAACACTGATCTATGCCCGGGTGGCTTTGTGCCCTCATGAGGGTATCACCATAGACGGTGGGACAGGCGTAGGACGGGTCACCCGGCGGGGCCTTGACCAGCCCGTGGGCGCGGCGGCCATCAACTCGGTTCCCAGGGAAATGATCCGGAAAAATCTGGAGGAGGTCTGCTGTCTTGCAGACTACTCCGGGGGACTGTCTGTGGTGATCTCCGCTCCGGATGGAGAGCGGTTGGCGCAGAAGACCTTCAATCCCCGGCTGGGGATCATGGGAGGTATCTCAATCCTGGGGACATCAGGTATCGTGGAGCCTATGAGTGAAAGGGCGCTGGTGGATACCATCCGGGTGGAACTGGCTCAGCGGAGGGCTGAGGGAAAAGATTATGTGCTCCTGACGCCCGGTAACTACGGTTCCGATTATATCCGCCAGGATCTGGGGATCGATCCTGCCTTGGCAGTCCAGATCTCCAACTATATCGGAGACGCCCTGGATATCTGCAAAGAACTGGGGTTTCGGGGTGCTCTTCTGACCGGTCATATTGGAAAGCTGGTAAAACTTGCCGGCGGTATGTTCAATACCCACTCCCAATACGGGGACTGCCGGATGGAGATCCTGGCATCTCACGCGGGGGCTGCCGGGCTTTCAGCAGAAAAGATCGAGGAGCTGCTGAGCTGTGTAGCCTGTGATGACGCACTTCGGCTGCTAAAGGAAGCAGGGGTATGCGAGGCGGTACTGTCCAGGCTGACCCGGAAGATTGCCGAAAACCTGTCCCGGAGAGGTGGAGAGCTTGCGGTAGGTGCCGTTTTGTTTTCCAAAGAGTACGGGCATCTGGGAGAGACGGACAATGCCCGCAGCCTTTTGGAGAGGTTCAAGGGAGGCGAGTGACCATTCAGCAGGCGGTTATGTTACTGGAATGGGCTGCCCGGAGAGGCTATATGGTCGATGGCAGTCCGGAGATGTACCGGAATATTAGCCGAAAAGCACACCAATCTCCTGTTACACTGAGAAGCGACTTCCCTGTTGTTTCTGACCTGCCGCAGGGGATGGAAGTTAAGGATAGGGGAGAGGTGGATGTGCTGATCTCCTGGAGAGAGGACTTGGAAGCATCTGCTGTGGTGCGAGTGATCCCGCAGGCAGTGCGCCTGGGAATCGGCTGCCGCCGCGGGATCAGCGAGGCCATGATCCGTGACGTGGTGGAGCAGACTTTGAGAGAACATCACATCGACCCTCGGGCGGTAGGAGAAGTGGCTTCCATTGATCTGAAAGCAGATGAGGAGGGACTGCTGGCTTTTTGCCGCAGCCAAGGATGGCCGATCCATTTTTACTCCGCTGCAGAGTTGCAAAAGGCGGAGGGCAGCTTTACGCCCTCCGCCTTTGTTCGGAACATAACAGGAGTAGACAATGTTTGTGAGCGCTCTGCGCTGTTGGGGGCAGAGCGACTACTGGTGAGAAAGACCGCGCGGAAGGGCGTGACAGTTGCGGCAGCTGTGGAGCGCCTGGAAATAAGCTTTGAGGAAACTGGTATTCCAGGAGGGCACTGAGATGAAAAAAATCTGTGTTTTTGCCGGGACGACAGAGGGGCGGAAGCTGGTGGAGTTTCTCTCCGGTCAGCCGGTGGAGGTTATGGCCTGCGTGGCCACGGAGTATGGTGAAACGCTGCTCTCGCCAGCGGACAATCTTACCATCTCTGCCTGCCGGTTACCGGAGAAAGAGATGGAGACGCTGCTCCGACAGAGGAAATTTGACCTAGTGGTGGATGCCACTCACCCTTATGCCGTTGCTGTGACGGAAAATATCGCTGCTGCCTGCGCGGAAACGGAGACGCCGTATTTGCGCCTGATCCGTTCCGGCAGTGCATCACCGGAATGTGCCGTTTTCGTACCGGATATCCCCCATGCGGTGGAATATTTGAACCATACCAACGGAAATATATTGCTGACAACCGGCAGTAAAGAACTTTTGCTTTACACTGGAATTAAAGAATTTGTCAAGCGTGCCTACGCCCGGGTACTGCCAATGGAAGAATCCTTGGCTTCCTGCCAGGCGGCAGGACTGGCGCCCGCCCATATCATTGCCATGCAGGGACCGTTTTCCCGTGAGATGAATACCGCTATGCTGCGAGCTGTCGATGCAAAATATCTGGTCACTAAAGAGGGAGGAGCTCCCGGTGGTTTTACAGAGAAAGCAGCAGCAGCGGCGGAGGCAGGGGCTACTCTGGTGGTGATCGGCCGTCCGGCCCAACGGGAGGGACTGCCTTTTTCGGAAGTGATCGGATATTTGTGCCAACGTTTTGGCTTGGTCTGGAGGCCACGGGTGACTGTGGCGGGGATCGGGCCTGGCAGTGGTGAGGCTATGACAGGCGAGGTGTGCCGAGCTATTGAGGAGGCGGACTGCGTCATCGGCGCGGAACGGATGCTGTCGGCGGCGAGGCCCGGACAATCCACGTTTGCCGCCATTAAGCCGGAGGTCATTGCAGACTATATCCGGAATCACCGTGAGTTTCACAATTTTGTGGTGGTAATGTCCGGTGATGTGGGCTTTTTCAGCGGAGCAAAGAAGCTCCTTCCTCTCTTAACGGACTGCCAGGTAGAGGTTTTGCCGGGAATCAGCTCCCTCTCTTATTTCTGTGCCCGGCTGGGCAGATCCTATGAGGACATAGTGACTGTCAGTGCCCATGGCCGTACGCTAGCCATTGCACCGATCTTGCGGTCCGGGCGGGGAGCCTTTGTCCTGGTGGGCGGCGAAAACGGTGCGGCAGAACTCTTCCGGCGGTTGACAGAAGCGGGCTTGGGGCATGTATCTGCGGCAGTAGGGGAGCGGCTCAGCTATCCCGATGAGCGGATTACCGTAGGAACAGCAGAAGAATTGATGGATACATCATTTTCTTCTCTGAGCGCTGTGCTGATCGAGGGGGTAAAAGATGGTGCAGCATTCCCCTGCGGCTTGCCGGATGAGGTGTTCCTGCGAGGCGGTGGCCCTGGAGGCGTTGTCCCCATGACTAAGAGTGAGGTGCGGGCCGTGTGTCTGTCCAAACTGCGGCTTCCTGACCATGCGGTATGCTGGGATATCGGGGCAGGTACAGGTTCCGTATCCATAGAGATGGCCCTTCAGGCCTGGCGGGGACGGGTGTACGCAGTGGAGTGCAGGGAGGAGGCGGTCGCCCTCCTTCGCGAGAACCGCCGTCGGTTTGGAGCGGAAAATCTGGAGATCATAACCGGGACCGCTCCGGAAGCTTGCAGCCAGCTGCCAGCGCCCACCCATGTTTTTATCGGCGGCAGCTCCGGCAATCTGAAAGAGATCATTGCCATGCTGCTGGAGAAGAATCCACGGGTCCGCATTGTGGCTACAGCGGTATCGTTGGAGTCTGTTTCTGAATTGACAAATTGCTTAAAGGAATTTCACTTTACAGAATCTGAGGTGGTTTCTGTAGTGACCGCCCGGGACAGTACTGTCGGCAGCTATCATCTGATGCGGGGGCAGAACCCGGTATATGTGTTTTCCTTTGGCTGAGATTACAGCATTTCCATTAAGGCAGATACTCGGGTGTTGATCTGTCCGATGTCCGAGGTGGCGTAGTCGGTTTCGATTTTCAGATACGGCAGACCATAGTTGCTCTGAACAAAGCGCTTGACCTGCAGGCTTTCCACAGCATAGGTATGGCAAGCCTGCAGAACGATCTCTACCACAGCGTCCGGCTTGTATTCCTCGATGAGTCGTCCCAACAGAGCAAAGCGGTTGGGATTGGGCGTCATGCAGGAACAGCCGATATTCAGATATCGCCGTGCCAGGGCACCATAGATGTCCGGGTCATTTTCATCCACCAATTCATCACAGGACTTGGAGCCGCCGCAGTTCTCATAGGCAACCACCACGCCGCCGTTATCCTCAATGGCGCGTACTACCTTCATCGCTCCGCCGGAGGAAGGGGAACCGGTGATCAGGATGCGGGGCATCGGCTTGAGATGTTCCCCTGCGGCATACTCTCTCTTTACCTTCTCGATCAGAGCATAGATCTCCTGGATCACCTGCTCTTTGTCGAAACGGAAAGTGGAGCCGTACAAGACATTGTAAAGCTGTTCTCCTTTCATAGGAGCTGGGTCAAGGCGCATCAGCTCATAAAGTGCTTTCAATGCTTTGCGCTCCTCATTCCGGATATGTGTGGCCCTCCGAATCTGCTCTTCCGTGATGGTAACACCAAACCGTTCCTCCAGTACTTCCCGGAAACGGATGATCTCATGGCGGTACATGGCGTAGCCATCGGGACTCTGGCGGTTGGGAAGTTCCATGATGTGGATAGGCTTGAATTCTCCCAGGAACTCGTACATTTTTTTCTTGCCGTCGCAGGTAGTTTCTCCTACGATCAGATCGGAAAAATAGAAGAAGGGGCACTTATCTGTGAGGGCAAAGCCGTAGCTGGATTTGATAAGGGGGCAGAGATTGCTGGGGAGATCCCGCTCTGCATCCTTGATGGTTTCATCAGAGGTGGAGCACAGACCCACCACGCAGGCCCCCATTGCCATGGCGATCTCCTGGGGGAAGTAGGTGCAGAACACACCGATCACTGGGATACCGTTATCTTTCAGCTCTTTTACATGGAGAAAAGAAGCTTTCCTTTGGTCGGCAAATTCAGCGAAGATTTCTGGTAATTCCGTTCGTAATTCCATTTTGTTATTCTCCTTGCTTTCAGCCGGAGCCATTAGGCTCCGGCTAAAATTTTTGCAGCATTTGGCTGCTTTTGTCCAAGCGTATCACAATACTATAGATACAGTCAATAATTGATAAAAAGTGATACAAAGTTGCATTTCTCGAGATGCTGCACTAAAAGAAAATATTTTCACGATATTTTTAAATTAATTTAATAAAAAACGGCTGATATTTGCATATATATTTTTATTCAATAAATTTAAAATTTCTATTTAATTTATAGATAAACGCCTTGTAGCAGAGGAAGTAATATGATACCATAACAATAACGATATAGGCCTGACAGGAGATAAGGAACTATGCAATATTGTATCGGGATCGACATCGGCTCGACCTGCGCAAAGACAGCTGTCTTAAATGGTGAGGACTTGGTCTGCTCTTTTGTATTGCCTACCGGCTGGAGCAGTGTGGACACAGCGGAGGAGATCCGCCGGCGGCTTTGTGCGGCGGGATATGATCCTGGGGAGAATGGCTGTGTTTCCACAGGATATGGCCGTGTTTCCGTCCCATATTCCCAAAAGGCGGTTACAGAGATCACCTGCCATGCCAAAGGGGCTATGATGCTCCACCATAGCCGGGACCTTACAGTCATCGATATCGGTGGACAGGATACTAAGATCATCCGGGTGGAAGGCGGCATGGTAAAGGACTTTATCATGAATGACAAGTGTTCCGCTGGTACTGGCCGTTTCTTGGAAGTCATGGCCAATACACTGGGACTGCGGCCAGACGATATGTGCGATCTGGCGCAGCAGGGAGGCGGTGTGTCCATCAGCTCCATGTGTACCGTTTTTGCGGAATCTGAGGTCATCAGCCTTATCGGCAAAGGGGAGAAGAAGGAGAATATTGCCTTTGCCGTGGTGGATTCCATCGTAAAGAAAGTAGCCTCCCAGGCCCGGCGTCTGGAGGAAGGCGGCTTGGTCTGCCTTACCGGCGGGCTGTGCGAAAGCGAGTATATCCGCGAAGCGTTGGGACGGCAGCTGAGGACAGAGGTAGTTGCTGTCCCGGAGGGGCGCTACGCCGGCGCGGTTGGGGCGGCTCTATGTGCCCGGGAAATGGCGAGAAAAGGATGATAACCACGCCTGGTGCGTGAATCAGAAATAATTCAGGTAAGGAGAATTGGAAATGGCTGATCGCAGAGAGATGTGGAAAGCGCTGGGAATGGACGTGGATACCCATGATGGCCTGTGCGCGGCACTGCCGGTTGCCTTTGGCGACGTGTACCTGTCCCAGAAGAACCGTCCGGAAGGTATGGCATTTTGGGATTTCGTGGTGTCAGATATCCACGGTATCCGTCCTGCTGAACTCTTAGAGGCACAGAAAGAGGGGCGTAAAGTGTTCGGCACTTTCTGTGTCTTTGTTCCCGATGAAGTGGTGGTGGCAGCCAACGGCATTGTCACCGGCCTGTGCGGCGGTTCCCAGTTCTGGGTTCCTGATGGGGAGAAGGTCCTGCCTAAGAGCACCTGCCCCCTGGTAAAAGCCTCTGTAGGCGCCCGGCTGGGCCGCACCTGTCCCTTCTTCCGGATTGCCGATATGTATGTAGGTGAGACCACCTGTGACGGCAAGAAGAAGGCTTATGAGATCCTGGGTGAAGACGTTCCTATGTACATCATGGACCTGCCTCAGATGAAGCGGGAGTGCGACATCATTAAATGGAAGGATGAGATCGCTGCCTTTGCCAAGAAGGTGGAGGAGTTTACCGGTAATACCATCACGGCAGAGAAGCTGGATGAGGCTATCCGCCTCATCAATAACAAGCGTAAGGCCCTGGCCCGGGTATTTGAAGCCCGTAAGAACCCGGATAATATCCCCATCAGCGGCGCCGATGCCCTGCTGGTGACCCAGATTGCCTTCTTTGATGATCCTGCCCGCTGTGCGGAAATGTGCAACAAGCTGGCCGATGAGCTGGAGGAGCGCAATCGTCAGGGTATCAGTGTCTTTGAGAAGGGCACCAAACGCATTATGATCACCGGTACCCCCATGGCCATCCCCAACTGGAAGCTCCATCACATTGTGGAGACCAGCGGCGCCGCTGTGGTCTGTGAGGAGATGTGCACCGGCACCCGGTACTTTGAAAACCTGGTGGAGGAGGGGCTCACCACTCTGGACGAGCAGTACATGGCTCTGTCCAAGCGGTACATGAAGAACAACTGTGCCTGCTTTACTCCCAATCCTGGCCGTGTAGAGGATATTCTGCGCCTGGCCCAGGAGTATCAGGTGGACGGCGTGATCGATGTGAACCTGAAGTTCTGCTGCCTCTATGACACCGAAGGCTACAGTGTGGAGCGGGCTCTGAAAGAGGCTGGTATCCCGGTCCTGGGTATTGAGACCGACTATGACGACGGCGACAGCGAGCAGCTGCGTACCCGCATCGGTGCTTTCGTGGAAATGCTGGGCTGATGGCATCCTCAGAGATTATCGATTACTATGTCCTCTTTCACAACCACACAGAGGGAATGGCCCTTTATCAATACATCCGCTCGCATGGTGCCAATGCCCGGATCTGCCCTGTGCCCCGGTCAGCCAGCGCCTGCTGCGGAATGTCCCTGCTGGTATGGGAGGAGGATATTGAGGCGGTGCGGCAGTGTGTGAAAGACAGCGGCATCTCCATTGCGGGGATCGCCGAACTGCCACGGGATATTGATCCCCACCGGGACCGCTACTGTTAAGGCCCCGCCACATCCCATTTAAAACCGTATACCGCACGTTCAGGCGGCACAGCATAGGCTGTGCCGCCTTTTTGCTTAAAAGGTGCACTAAGATCTGAATGAAAAAGGAAATAGCGGCCTGAAAATCAGAATATATTTATATTGACAAACATCGATCTGAGTGCTATACTGCGCTTGCATCGAAAAAAATCAATGTGAGAAGGTGAGCGCTTGCGAAACTATACAGAGGAAGCAAAAATTTTTAAAGCCCTGGCAGATGAAAATCGTCTGCGGATCCTGGAGATTCTCCGGGGCGGAGAAAAGTGCGCCTGTGTCCTTTTGTCCGACCTGCAAATCAGCCAGTCCACCTTGTCCTACCATATGAAGATCCTCTGCGACTCCGGGATCGTTGTCAGCCGTCCGGAAGGGAAGTGGATGCATTATGCTATCAGTAAAGAGGGCAGCCTCCGTGCTGCCCAGCTTTTGGTGGAAGCTACTGCCCTCTATGGAGATGGTACGAGTTGTCCCTGCGGCAGGGAGTAAAAGCTGCTGTACATCCGGCAGCTTTTTCAAACGCCAATATATCGATAAAATTCGAAGAATTGTGGATGGAGGAATCTTTTAATGGAGACAGTTCGGACGGCCTGGTTCTTTTTTCAGGACCAGGTTCTGGGAATGAAGTGGCTGAATGAGTTGATCGGCAGGGGCCTAACAGCATTGGGCCTGGATACCGATAGTACATGGGGTGGCATTCTGCGCTTTTTCTTGTATGATACGATCAAGATTTTTGTACTGCTGTCGGTACTGATTTTCGCAATATCTTATATACAGAGCTATTTCCCACCGGAAAGGACCCGACGGATTCTGGGCCGGTTCCGGGGACTGTGGGCCAATACGCTGGCTGCTCTGTTGGGGACGGTGACGCCTTTTTGCTCCTGTTCCTCTATCCCGTTGTTTATGGGATTTACCAGTGCAGGTTTGCCTATCGGTGTGACATTTTCCTTCCTGATTTCGTCGCCGATGGTAGATCTGGGGTCCCTGGTACTGCTGATGAGCATTTTTGGCGGCCGGGTAGCGGTGGTATATGTTGTGTTAGGTCTGGTGATTGCTGTCATCGGCGGTACGCTGCTGGAAAAGTTGGGGATGGAGCGATATGTAGAAGAATTTATCCGCAGCGCTCCCCGCATTGAGACAGAAAGCGCCTCTCTTACCCGGCGTGACCGCCTGGAATATGCCAGGGATCAGCTGAAGGCTACCATTAAAAAAGTTGCGCCGTATATTTTTATCGGGGTAGCGGTAGGCGCAGCCATCCACAATGTGATCCCGCAATCCTGGGTAGAAACCGTTTTGGGAGATCAGAATCCTTTGGCGGTGATCCTGGCTGTAGTGGTAGGCGTGCCCATGTATGCAGATATCTTCGGAACGATCCCTGTGGCGGAGAGCCTGTTGTTCAAGGGAGCTGGTCTGGGAACCGTGCTGGCTTTTATGATGGCGGTGACGACTTTGAGCCTGCCGTCTCTGATCATGCTGAAAAAGGCGGTGAAGCCTCGCTTGCTGGGGGCATTTATCGCCATATGTACGGTGGGCATCATATTGGTAGGGTACTTTTTCAACGCGTTCCAGCAATTTTTTATCTGATTAAAATGCTTTGCGTATAGAGAAACATCACGAGCGAGATAGATTTATAGGAGATGACAGTATGGAACAGACAAAGCTTTTTGTACTGACGGGTTTTTTAGGGGCCGGAAAGACAACGTTCCTCAAACGTATCCTCCATGATCTGGAGGGTACGAAGGTCGGCGTGATTCAAAATGATCTGGGAAAGGTAAATATTGACGGTGAACTGATCGAAAAAGACGGCCTGGAGCTGCGTGAGATCAGCCAGGGCTCCATATACTGCTCCTGCCGGAAGCTGGATTTTGTCAAAGCATTGGCGGAGCTGGCTCAGCGGGGACTTGACTATGTACTGGTGGAGAGCTCCGGCATTGGTGATCCCTCCAATGTGGAGGAGCTGCTGCAGGCAGTGGAGGTGCTGCAGCCCGGCGCCTATCGATTTGCGGGATTGATCTGTCTGGTGGATGCCGCCAACTTCCTGGAGGACAGCGGCAGCCGGGAGGAGCTGGCGCGGCAAGTCCGGCATGCCCATGTGATCCTGCTGAATAAGACGGATCTGGTGGAACCTGAGGAACAGGAGAAGGTGCTGGCAGTGCTGCGGGAGCTGAATCCTGTCGCGCCTATTTATTCTGCCGCCTATGGAGAGATCGACATGGGATTTCTTCAGGAGGATCTGCGGAAGTATCAATATGTAGATGGTGAACCATCCCTCAACTCCTCTGAATCCAAACCCAAAACTCTGGTTCTGCGGACAACTCAGCCGATGAACCGGGAGAAACTGGATAGTTTTCTCTCACAGCTGGCGCCTCAGTGCTGGCGGATGAAGGGGTTTTTGCCTCTGGATACCGGCTGGCATCAAGTGGATGTCGTCGGAAAATATATCGACTATAAACCCTGCCAGGCCAGAGAACAGGGAGAATTGGTGATCATTTCCCGGATCGGGCCGGCGGTGATTCGTCCCATCATCGATACCTGGAAAGATATCGTTGGCACAGAAATGACGTTGAGAAATTAAGGGGGAGCAGCTATGGAAATTTTAGTGATCGGTGGAGGCTGTGCCGACTGTGACAAGGTGTATGCAGAGGCTCAGGCAGCGGTAGGAGAGCTGGGGCTGAATGCCACAGTGCGAAAAGTTGAGGATCTGGTGGAGATGGTCCGGCTGGGTGTTATGTCTGTGCCGGCACTGATGGTGGATGGACGGCTGCTGTCGTCAGGGCGCCCCCTCAATAAAAGCCAGATCATGCGGCTGCTGGGACAGGAAGTGGGAAAATGAGCGGTACTTCGAAACCTAACGTGGCTTTTATCTGCGTTCATAATTCCTGCAGAAGTCAGATCGCAGAGGCACTTGGGAAAGAGCTTGCCGGTGATGTATTTGCGTCGTATTCAGCCGGTACAGAGCGGCAGGAACGGATCAATCAGGACGCGGTGCGCTTGATGAAACAGTCCTGGGGGATCGATATGGAAAAGACCCAATACAGCAAGCTGCTGGAAGAAATTCCCCAACCGGATATTGTGGTCCTCATGGGATGCAACGTGTCGTGCCCCCATTTGACAGCCCGCCATACGGAGAACTGGGGGCTGGAGGACCCCAGCGGGAAAGGGGACGATGCGTTCCTTTTTACCATCCATGAGATTGAAAAGCGGGTCCGTGATCTCCGCGACCGGATATTGGCGGGCCTGTAAAGAACAGAAGCAGGACGAATTTCAGCTGCCTGCATCAAATGGCGAAAAGACCGTGCAGAGTTCTGCACGGTCTTTTGCACACTAAATATTTCTCGGAAAGGGACAAATCAAAAGAATATGTCTCTATTGTAGAGACGATGATTTGACATATATATTCACAACCATTATAATAGTTTTCATTGTGTAAAGATTCTGGTGTTTCTTTTATATACCGTAAGGAACAGCGAGGCAATGAGAGGAGTGTGAGCGCCAGTGCTGGCCTATACCTACATAGAAAAGGGGAAGTTTCTCCTGAAAGAAAAGCCCCGCCCTTTGCTTCGTGATCCGCGGGATGCCATCGTGCGGGTAACGCTCAGCAGCATTTGTACCAGCGACCTGCATATCAAACACGGCTCAGTTCCCCGGGCGGTGCCGGGGATCACCGTGGGGCATGAGATGGTAGGCGTTGTGGAGGAAGTTGGTTCCGCTGTTTCTGCCGTTGCGCCCGGCGACAGAGTGGTAGTGAATGTAGAGACTTTCTGCGGCCAATGCTTTTTCTGCCGGAATGGCTGGGTGAACAATTGCACGGACCCTGATGGCGGCTGGGCATTGGGGTGCCGGATCGACGGCGGACAGGCAGAATATGTCCGGGTCCCGTATGCCGATCAGGGGCTGAGTCCCATTCCGGATGGGGTGACAGACCGGCAGGCTTTGTTTGTAGGGGATATTCTGGCCACCGGATTTTGGGCGGCGCGGATATCGGAAATCAGCAGGGAGGACACGGTTCTGATTTTGGGGGCTGGCCCAACAGGGCTATGTACCCTGCAGTGTGTCTTGCTGTATGAGCCCAAACGGGTAATTGTCTGCGAGAAGGACCCAGTGCGGCGGGAATTTGTAGAGAAAAACTATCCCAATGTATATGTTACAACACCTGACAAGGTAATTTCTTTCACAAGGGAACAGAGCGACCACGGCGGTGCGGATCGGGTTCTGGAGGTAGCGGGAACAGAGGATACGTTCCGTTTGTCCTGGGAGTGTGCCCGGCCCAACGCTGTTGTTACCATAGTGGCTCTCTATGACAAGCCGCAGACCCTTCCCTTGCCGGACATGTATGGTAAAAATCTGACATTTAAAACCGGCGGCGTAGATGGATGTGACTGCCGGGAGATCCTGCGCCTGATTGCCGCAGGAAAGCTGGATACCACAGCGCTGATCACCCACACATATCCACTCCGGGATATTTCAGCTGCCTACGAGCTGTTTGAGCAGCGGCGGGATGGAGTGATCAAGGTGGCGGTTTCCTGCGATAATTAGGCTTTCTCCAGGAGGAAAAATAGAAACATGACAGAAGATAGCAAGAAAACACAACTCTTTGAAGAGACACCGATTCCCAGGGCGGTGATGACGCTGGCAGTGCCCACGATCCTCAGCTCCCTGGTAATGGTGCTCTATAATCTGGCAGACACCTATTTTGTAGGTATGCTCAACGACCCGATTCAGAATGCGGGCGTTACGCTGGCGGCACCGATCCTGCTGGCTTTCAACGCGGTGAACAACCTGTTCGGCGTAGGGACTTCCAGCATGATGAGCCGGGCGTTGGGGAAGAAAGATTTTGATACGGTCAGCCGCAGTTCTGCCTTTGGCTTTTATGGCTGCATCCTCAGTGGATTTTTGTTTTCCCTGGGATGTACGGTTTTTCAGGGACCGCTGCTGGCCCTGCTGGGTGCCAAAGCCGACACGCTGGCTGCTACGGCCGGTTATATGCGCTGGACGGTGACTTTCGGTGCTATGCCTGCGATCCTCAATGTGGTCATGGCTTATATGGTGCGGGCAGAGGGGGCTTCTCTCCACGCCAGCATCGGTACCATGACGGGCTGTCTGCTCAATATTGTGTTGGACCCCATTTTTATTCTTCCCTGGGGTCTCAATATGGGAGCGGCGGGAGCAGGCTGTGCTACCTTCCTCTCTAACTGTGTGGCCTGTGCCTATTTCTTCGTGCTGCTGTATGTGAAGCGGAAGAATACCTATGTATGTATCCGTCCTTCTATGTTCCGGCCCAGCAAAGCGATTGTGGTGGGCGTGTGCGGTGTCGGAATTCCTGCGGCGATCCAGAATCTGCTGAATGTGACCGGAATGACAGTGCTGAATAACTTCACCTCTGTCTATGGCGCCGACGCTGTGGCTGCCATGGGTATTGCGCAGAAAGTCAATATGGTTCCCATGTATATCTCCCAGGGACTGTCCCAGGGCTTTATGCCGCTGATCAGTTACAACTATGCCAGTGGGAATACCCGCCGGATGAAGGATGCACTGATTTTTGTGGTGAAGCTGGCAATGCCGGTTATGGTGCTGGTTTCTCTGGGATACTACCTCTTTGCCGACTCGTTGGTAGCCATGTTTATGAATAACCAGGCTATCATCGATTATGGTGCCAAATTCCTCTACGGCTTCTGCCTGGCACTGCCGTTCCTCTGTATGGATTTCGTGGCGGTAGGTGTTTTCCAGGCCTGCGGCATGGGGAGCCGGGCGTTGGTGTTTGCGATCCTGCGTAAGATCGTACTGGAGATCCCGGCCCTGTATCTGCTCAACCGCTTGTTCCCCCTTTACGGCCTCTCCTATGCCCAGTTTGTCACGGAAGTGATCCTGGCGGCAGCGGCTGTAATTACGCTGATGCAGATATTCAGAAAGCTCGACAGCCATGAAAAGGGCGGGCGTACGCTTTGATGACACTATAAGGCCTCTGGTCCGGCGAAACAGGGGCGGATCAAAAAAGTGGCGTGACTGTAACCCAATATGAAAAATCCCCCGCATAGGAAACAGCCTATGCGGGGGATTTTTTGTCAGAAAAGAAAATATTCTCAGCTACTTATTTGGATGGAAGCAGTTCCTTCAGCTTGAGAGCTTTGTCGATGTTGCCCTCTACTTTCAGTTTTCCCAGAAGAACGGCTCCTACAGGGTCCGTTTTTCCACCAGCGATTTTGAACAGTGTGTCAGCAGAACAGGTAAACATGGCGTCACGATCGTGGTATTCATAGGGCTCCACAAAAATGGCACCATTTTTGACCTCGATGTAAAATACACCGCTTGCTTCGCCTGTGATGTTGAACTGATAGGCCAGGTGCTCCTGAATCTTACTGGCATCAGCATTTGCCAACAGATCCTTTGCCTTGCTGAACATATCTTGGAATGTCATGGATACGCTCCTTTCCCTTATGGAACAGTCCTGATGGCGGGACTTCCTTTTGCCAGAGTATCATTTTTTGCCCGGACAGTCAATGGATATTACATGCTTTGGGAAAAGGAGGAGAGCTGCATTGCGATCCGGCGGATCAACTGCCCCTGTCTTTGATAACGGGGGTTGCAATGTGCGAAATAGAGAGACTGGGCACATGTGGTGAGAGATATCAATTATCACAATATTGCCTAAGGATGGTACGGATGAAAAAATTGTCCAGCAGACAGGAGAGGGTAAAGCCAATCAGGAGAAGGTAAATAAAGCTCAGCGGGAAGGCAAGAACTGCTGCCAGGAGCAGTCCATAACCAAAGAGAGCTGCCAGAATGGCCCGCAGCGGACGTCCTATGCCCAGGGCCAGGGCAAGGCGCAGGGAAGAGGACAGTCCTGCTCCTGTAGAGAGAATGCCGTAGAAATACGTGGAGGAAAGAAGCGCCGCAAGAAAAATGGTGGAACAAAACATAAATGGCAAGAGCAAAAACAGATTTTCTCCTGCATAACGCAGGTAAAACAGCGCTCCATAGCCGGAAATTGCCAGCGGAACAACTGTCAGGAAGAAAGCGGCATAGGATTTCCCCAGATTCTTGCGAAAGGCGGAGAAATAGTCAGAAAAGCACCGAACTGGCTGGTCCAGAACCATCTGCCGGATCAGCTGGTTCATAGCAAAGACAGCAGGAGGAATGGTGACCAAGGGAATGCAGCTGAGGAGGAACAGAAGGTTCAATTTCAGAAGATTACCGCACTCTGCCTGAAGGATCTCAAAAAGCCGAGCGATGCCAGTTTTTTCGGGCGGCATTTCATCTGTTTCAGGCCCGGAGGATTGAAAATTTCTGCGGAAAAACATACTAGGCCTCCTTTTGCTGTACTGGATGAATAAGAATACAGCTATTGGGCTCAGTCTATCATGACCCAGAGGAGGATTCAATAGCAAATGTGTTGTGGTGGAATAGAAGGTTTGCGGTTTTGTGAGCTACGAGGAGAAATAATGGATGGCACATAAGGCTATATGGTTTTGTCAACAAGTCAATTTGTCCAGGTGTTGGATAAATCCTTTTTGCTTTTTTATGGCTGCGTTTGACTAGTTGCACAAAGAAAAAGGGGTTCATATGTATATCTTCCACGAAAATACTAAAAATATGGCCAAATGCTTGATGACATGCACAAAAGGCGAGCCTTGCAGCATTTGGGTATATTTCAAATATGCCAGTCCATTTACAAATCTGCTGAAGAGGGATTATATTTTTTCTATCAAGAGCCTGCTTTTTGGGGATAAAAGCAGCAAAATACAGCAGAGGAGTGGAGTTATGAGAAGAAAACCCCGTGTTGTGGCAGCAGCCCTGATTTTGGTGCTGCTGTTGTCTTTGTGTGGATGTGGTGCGTCAGATGGAAAGACACATCTGACGTTCCAGATCTGGGACGTAGCGCAGCGTGATGGTATGCAGGCCATGTGCGATGCCTATACCGCTCAGAATCCGGATGTGGTCATTGAAGTGCAGGTGACCAGCTGGAGCGAGTATTGGACCAAACTGGAGGCTGCTGCCGAGAGCAACACCATGCCCGACCTGTTCTGGATGCACACCGACCAGATTCTGTATTATTCCGAATTCGGGATGCTGGCCGACGTTACCGATCTGTTCCCTTACGAGGAGCATTACAGTGAGATTTCCATCAGCAATGCCCAGGGCTCTGACGGACGGATGTATGGCGTGCCCAAGGACAAGGATAACATCTGCCTGGTGTATAACAAGGAGATGTTTGACGCTGCTGGCGTAGCTTATCCCGATGAGACCTGGACCTGGGATGATCTGGAGGCTGCCTCCCAGGCTATTTACGATGCTACCGGCAACTACGGCTACATGGCCTATAATGATGAGCAGCTGGGCTATCATAACTTCGTTTATCAGAACGGCGGCTGCATCCTCACAGAGGACAAGACCAAGGGCGGCTTTGATCAGGAGGCTACCCGGGAGGCGGTTAAGTACTATGTGGGCCTGCAGGACAACGACTGGTGCCCCGATCAGGCTTACTTCGCTGAGACCAGCCCCGGTACCGGCTTCTTCTCTGAGAAAGGTGCCATGTTCCTGGAGGGAAGCTGGAACCTCCTCTCCGAAATGACCAACTACCCCGACATGGTGGGCAAGTGGGATATTGCGGTGCTGCCTGCTGCCCCCAACCCCGTCAGCGGTGATGGCCGGGCCACCATTTCCAACGGCCTCACCTATGCCACCGGTGCCCACGGCAAGAATCTGGAGGTCGCTCTGGACGTGCTGAAGTTCTTTGCCGGCGAGGAGGCACAGCGGATTCAGGGTGAGTCCGGTGCTGCCATCCCTGCCTATGAGGGCTTGGAGGAAACCTGGATCAGCGCTTTTGATCAGTTTGATTATCAGCTGGACCTGGAGGCTATCATGAGCCAGTTCGACTACTGCGTGCAGTACGTCAACAACTCTGCCCGTCCCAAGTGGAAGAGCGGTGTGGTGGATATCATGACCAGCATCTACAACGGAACGGTGGATATCGACACTGGACTGGACCAGATCCAGGAACTGATCAACACGGAAACCGCCAAGAAATTGGCCGAAGATTGAGGGGAGGGGTAAAACATGAAAAATAATAAGGTAGCAAGGCTCTCTGCCGCCGCCAGACGGGAGCAGAACTGGGGCTGGTTCATGGTGGCGCCCACCATCATCGGCCTTTTGATCCTCAACGTATGGCCCTTTATCCAGACGCTGTATGCCAGCTTCTGCGAGCATCTGGGCTTTGGTCATTATAAATTTATCGGTTTTGAAAACTACATCAACATGTTCCAGGACGCAGATTTCTGGAAAGCTACCTGGAATACCGTCTACTTCTGTATCCTTACGGTGCCTATCGGCCTGTTTTTGTCTCTGCTGGTAGCCATCCTGCTGAACGCCAAAATCAAGGGCAAGAGTTTCTTCCGCTCTGTGTTCTTCCTGCCCATGATCTGCGCTCCCGCCGCCGTGACCATGGTCTGGCGCTGGATCTTCAACAGCGAATACGGTATCCTCAATCAGATCCTGGGCACTCATATCAGCTGGATTACCGATTCCAAGGTGGTTATGATCGCCTGTGCCATCGTGGCCATCTGGAGCGCCATCGGTTATGATGCGGTGCTGCTTCTGGCGGGCCTTCAGAACATTTCCAAGTCCTACTATGAGGCTGCCTCCATTGATGGAGCCAGCAAAGTGACCCAGTTCTTCCGCATCACTCTGCCTATGGTCTCTCCCACTTTGTTTGTGGTTCTCATCATGCGTCTGATGGCCTCCATGAAGGTTTATGACCTTATCTACATGATGGTGGAGGATACCAACCCCGCCCTCACCAGTGTACAGAGCCTGATGTACCTCTTCTACCGGGAGTCCTTCGTGGCAGGCAGCCGTGGCTATGGTTCCGCCATCGTCATCTGGACTGTGCTGCTGATCGGTATCGTGACCATCATCCAGTTCGTTGGCCAGAAGAAGTGGGTCAACTACGAGATTTAAGGAGGACATGTGATGAAAGCCAATTCTATGGGACATTCCAAGAGAATGTCTACCTTTCTGACGTATTTCTTCCTGATCGTGGGTTCCGCGGTGATGATCTTCCCCTTCGTGTGGATGATTCTTACCAGTTCAAAGACGGTATCCGAGAGTATGCAGATCCCGCCCACGATCCTTCCCAACCAGCTGACGCTGGACAACTTCGTGGAGGCCATCAAGAGCCTGCCCTTTGTCAACATGTATATCAACACCGGACTGATGATCCTCTTCCGGGTGTTGTGCGCTGTCGTATTCAGTTCCATGGCGGGCTATGCCTTTGCCAAACTGAAGTTTAAGGGGAAGAATATCCTTTTCTCCATCGTCCTGATCCAGATGATGCTTCCCAGCCAGATCTTTATCATCCCCCAGTACCAGATGGTAGCAAAGCTTGGCATGGCCAACACTGTTTTTGCGCTGGTGTTCCCGGGCCTGGTCAGTGCTTTCGGTACCTTCTTCCTTCGTCAGGCCTATATGGGTATTCCCAATGAGATCGGAGAAGCTGCCTATCTGGATGGCTGCAATCAGTGGCAGACCTTCACAAAGGTCATGTTCCCACTGACCTCCTCCTCGGTGGCGGCCCTGAGCGTGTTTACCGCCGTGTTTGCCTACAGCGATCTGATGTGGCCGTTGGTGGTAAACTCCGACCTGAATATGATGACCCTGTCCTCCGGCCTTGCCACCCTGCGTGGTCAGTTCTCCACGAACTTCCCAGTGCTGATGGCCGGCAGCCTTCTTGCCATGCTGCCCATGGTAGTACTGTATCTGTTCTTCCAGCGGCAGTTTATCGAGGGCGTGGCTATGACAGGAGGCAAATAACAGAACCCAAGCAAATATTCTTTTGTCCCGACAGCCCCGGTATCGGCGCGCCGACGCCGGGGCTTCCCCTATGAACTGTGCCATACACGATCTTTTTCGGCTGGAGTATTGCATCACGCCGGAAAATCCTATAAAATTGCCGCAGTCACATTTTTAGTTGAGAGGATTTCTCCATGATCGTTCATAACAAGCAAGATAATACCTTTACGCTCCACACCCGGAATACCACCTACCAGATGAAGGTGGATCAGTATGGTGTGCTGCTGCATACCTACTATGGTGCCCGGGTGACGGATATGGATCTGTCCTGTCTGATCCGCCAGGCTGACCGGGGATTTTCCCCCAACCCTGGAGAAGCAGGACATTGCCGGGTCTATTCTCTGGATACCCTGCCCCAGGAGTACTCCACTTGCGGCGTGGGGGACTTTCGTCTGCCCTCCCTGGAGCTGGAGCTGGCTGATGGCAGTCATATTGCCGACCTGCGCTATGCCGGCTTTGAGCTGCGGGACGGGAAGTACGCCTTGGAAGGCTTGCCTGCGTTCCATGGTGAAGGCGGAGAGACACTGGTCATTTTCCTGGAGGATGCTGTTGCCAATGTGACGGCTGAGCTGTATTACGGGGTGTTTGCTGACTATGATCTTATCACCCGGGCTGTGCGGGTGGTGAACCGGGGAGAGTCGACGGTGCGCCTGTGCCGGGCAGCCTCCCTGTGCCTTGATTTCCAGCGGGCTGATATGGACCTTATCACCTTTGATGGCCGCCATGCCATGGAGCGGGGATTCAACCGCGCTCCGCTGCGCCACGGTGTCCAGAGCGTAGGCAGCGTCCGCGGTACCTCCAGCCACCAGCACAACCCCTTTGTGATCCTGTGTGAACAGGATGCCGGGGAGGATCACGGCCTGTGCTATGGGGCGATGCTCCTCTACAGCGGTAATTTTGAGGCGGCGGCAGAGCGGACCCAGTTTGAAGATACGCGGCTGGTCATGGGCATCCATCCCTACCACTTCTGCTATACCTTGGCTCCCGGCCAGAGCTTTACCGCCCCGGAGGCGGCACTGCTCTGTTCTTCCAACGGCTTTGCCGGGATGACGCACCAGTTCCACCGTGCGATTCGGGAGCATCTGGTCCGGGATACCCGACCCGGGCGCAAGCCGGTGCTGGTCAACAGCTGGGAAGCTACTTACTTTGATTTCGATGCGGAGAAGCTGATGAAATTGGCCCAGGTATCCGCATCTTTAGGAATCGAACTGTTTGTCCTGGACGACGGTTGGTTTGGAACCAGAAACGATGACCGGGGCGGTCTGGGAGACTGGTGGGTGAATGAAAAAAAGCTGCCGGGCGGCCTGGGTGCGCTGGCAAAGCAGATCAATGCGCTGGGGATGGAGTTTGGCCTGTGGATCGAGCCGGAGATGGTCAGCGAAGACAGCCAGCTTTATCGGGAGCACCCGGACTGGGCGCTGTGTGCTCCGGGCCGCTCCTACACGCGGGGCCGCAGCCAGCTGGTGCTGGATTTCTCGCGGCAGGAGGTGCGGGACTATATTTACGCCTCACTGCAAAAAGTGCTGGCCAGTGCCAACATCACCTACCTGAAATGGGATATGAACCGCAGCCTCTCGGAGGTTTGGTCTGCCGCCCTGCCTGCCGACAGGCAGGGGGAGGTCTACCACCGCTATGTCCTTGGTGTGTATGAGCTGCTGGAGCGTTTCCACCGGGACTATCCTTCTATCCTTATTGAAGGTTGCAGCGGCGGCGGCGGACGGTTTGACGGCGGGATGCTCTATTATACCCCTCAGATCTGGTGCAGTGACAACACCGATGCCATCGATCGCCTGAGTATTCAGTACGGCACGTCTTTCTGCTATCCCTCCTGCACAGTGGGGGCCCATGTTTCCGTGGTGCCCAATGAGATCAACCGCCGTATCACGCCTCTGGAGACCCGGGGAGTGGTAGCCATGTCCGGCACATTTGGATATGAGATGGATCTCAGCCGGACTTCACCGGAGGAGCGCAAGATCATTACAGAGCAGATTCAGCGGTACAAGAAATACTGGGATCTGGTGTCCCAGGGGGAGTATTACCGCCTCAGCGGCCCCTTTGGAGCGGGACCGTATACAGCTTGGTCTCACGTTTCCGGTGACAAAAAGCGGGCATTGGTGTCTCTGGTCACTGGCGCTACTTGTGCGGCACCGCCTTTCCAGACGCTGCGGCTGAAGGGCCTTGATCCGGATGTACGCTATCGTATCAATGGGGAAGCCAGCTATCCGGGGGATGTTCTGATGCAGGCCGGTTATCCGCTGCCGATGCTCTATGGCGACTATCAGCCCCTTCAGTTGTATCTGGAAGCGGAGGAATAAGACGCAGAAAAAGGCTGACTGCCAGTGCAGCAGTCAGCCTTTTGTATGGATCTGATTTTCAGCCCGCCATGCCCGGGGGGAGACGCCATAGCGCTTTCGGAAGGCCCTGGAGAAATGAAGTTGGTTGGGGTATCCGCACAATTGAGCGATGTCGCCGATGGAGGCGCGGCTGGTTTTCATCAGTTCCGTGGCTTTGGACAGACGCATACGGATCAGGAATTCCTGGGGAGGACAGCCCATGCTCTCTCTGAAAAGTTTGCTGAAATAGCTGCGGTTGAGTTTGCATACATCGGCCAGTTCTTCCACTGTCAGATCCCGTTGGTAATTCTGTTCCATGTAAGTAATGGCTTCCTGGATATAAAAATCCCGCAGTTGTCCGCCGGAGGCGGTACGCCGGGTGGAGGATGACTGGACCAGACCATCCAGAAACAGGAAAAGGTGCCCGATGAGATGGAGCGTGGAGGCCTTGGAGTGGTTGGCGATGTATAGCATGGTGTCCCGCACCGCCTGGCCTTGGGCGGGAGTCTGGGGAATATAGATGGGATGGGCGGCATCCAGCCCGGCGTAGGTCAGATATTCTGTGACCCGCAGGCCGTCAAACTCCAGCCACACATATTTCCAGGGGTGATCTTTGTCCGCACAGTATGTGTTGACCTGCCCCGGACAAATGAGAAAGCCTTGATCTGCCTCCAGGTCATAGCGGTGTGTCACACCGTCAGAAGTGTTTGCGTCCAGAAACCCCTTTCCTGAGATCACATAGTGAAGAAGGAAGTGGTTGCGGACGAAAGGCCCAAAGGAGTGGAGGGGGGCACATTGCTCCCAGCCATACTGATATAGTCGCAGATCCAAAAAGTTTTCATTGGGAAAAATGGAAAAGAAAAGATCGTCCAAGAGATCACCTCTGCTTTCTGGAAAAGATATGGGAATGGATCGCAGCGTGTTGTTTTAATTATTATAGCACAGGCTGAGAGTGTTACCAATAAAAAACGCGACATTTTAAGATGTTATTTTGATACTGATGGTTTTGCGGATCTGCTGCGGGGCAAACAGCAGGCTGCAGGCCATGCTGCTCAAGCTCTTGATGGAGCAATGGATGTTGAATCATGAGGGAGGATAATGAACATGACCAGTGCCTTTGCACGCCGCTTGCAGGACAGGCGGGACGAGCTGGAATGGCTCTATATGGAACTGTATGACCGGCGGGATAAACTGGATGAACTGCTGGAGCGGATGGAGGACGCCTACCGCCAGCGCAGCCAGAATCTGCGGCGTCTGGATACAAAGCGGGAGAAGGACCCGGCGTGGTTCCGCTCTGGTAAGATGCTGGGTATGACTATGTATACAGATCTCTTCTCAGGCGATCTGACCGGTCTGGAAAAGCGGTTGGATTATTTGACAGAGCAGGGGATCACCTATCTGCACCTGATGCCTCTGCTGAAGATGCCTCATCCCGATAACGACGGCGGATACGCTGTGGAGGATTTCAATCAGGTTGACCCGACCCTGGGTACAAACGAGGATCTCAGCCGCCTTACTGCCGCCATGCGCCGCCGCGGCATGAGCCTGTGTCTCGACTTTGTTATCAATCATACGGCGGACACTCACCCCTGGGCCATGCGGGCCAAGGCGGGCGAGCAGGAATACATCGACCGCTATATCTGCTTTGATACGCCGGATATTCCCCGGGAGATGGAAAAGACCATTCCCGATGTGTTCCCGGAGACCGCACCGGGTAGTTTTATCTATCAGGAGGATATGAAGAAATACGTCTGTTCCTCTTTCCATCCCTACCAGTGGGATCTCAACTACCGCAATCCGGCGGTATTCAACGATATGGTCTGCAGTATGCTTCACCTGGCCAATCTGGGGGTGGAGATCCTCCGCATCGACGCGGTGCCCTACCTGTGGAAGGAAATGGGCACCACCTGCCGCAACCTCCCCAAGGTCCATACCATCATGCGGATGATCCGCCTCATCACGGAGGCGGTATGTCCGGCTGTGATTCTAAAAGGGGAAGTGGTGATGGCTCCCAAGGAGCTGGCTCCCTATTTCGGTACCGCGGAAAAGCCTGAGTGCCATCTCCTCTACAACGCCTCCACCATGGCCACACAGTGGAGTGCCCTGGCCAGCGCCGACGTCCGGCAGCTTAAACGGCAGCTGGATGATCTCCACAGTTTGCCGTCCCACTGCTGGTTTGTCAATTATCTCCGCTGTCACGATGACATCGGCTGGGGCCTCAATGAGGAATACGGCAAGACCATTGGTATAGACCCTGTAGCTCACAAGAAATATCTCTATGAGTTCTTTGAGGGCAGTTTTCCCGGCAGCTTTGCCCGTGGCGAGCGGTATAACTACAACCCTGCCACCCTGGATGCCCGGACCTGCGGCACTACTGCCAGCCTCTGCGGCATTGAAAAAGGCCTGTACGAGGGAGACGAGGGCCAGGTGGCAATGGGTATCCAGCGGGATCTCATGATGCATGCTGCGATGATGTGTATGGCCGGGTTCCCTATGCTGTCCAGCGGCGACGAGATCGGGCAGCTCAACGGATATGACTACCACAACGATCCGGACCGCCGGGAGGACAGCCGTAACCTCCATCGTACCCGGTTCAACTGGGAGAACGCTGCCGCACGCACCCAGCCAGGCACTGTCCAGCAGCGGATATGGGATGGCCTGCGTCAACTGGAAGATCTGCGCTGCCAGGAGCCGTGCTTCGGTCCTGACGCCTGGGTCACTACCTGGGACACGGCCAACCGTCACGTATTGGCGCTGGTGCGGCGGACGGCAGGGGAGACTCTTGTATGCCTGTTCAACTTCTCTGGGGAGGACCAGACGGTATATATGGACGCCGTGGAGGGAGAATTTACCGACCTGATCACCGGGGAGAAGGGGCCCTGCAGCTGCCGGCAGCTGAGACCATACCAGTACTGCCTGTGCCGGCACAAGGCATGATCTCGTTTATACCAGATAGAAAAGGCACCGCACTGCTGCCATGCAGTGCGGTGCCTTTTTATTCAGATCCTGTACTGTCAGGGGGTCTGCAGCTGGAAGGTATAGGCCTCCTCGCCATAGTGCTCGTTGCCTACCCAAAGGGCAGTCTTGTCGGTGAGGTTGTAGACCACGCTGTGCACGGTGGTTCCCTGGGTGTGGTCTCCCTCTACCACCCAGGTTCTGCGGCCCACCAGGGACAGTACATCCATGGCGGCCTGGTCGTCAGCCACCGTGCCGTTCATCTCCTCCAGGGTGCTGGTCAGCAGGTCGTAGCGGTCCTTGCCGCCCATGTCGTCCCCCTCCTCATAGTAGCCGGGGGTCAGGATGAAGTTGGTGATGCACTGATAGTTCTGCTCCGGATCGTTGCGGATCACGTTGAGCTGCCGAGCGGTGCCGTCGTTGTCCGTCTGGTCAGTGCCGGCCACCCACTCCAGAATAGCACTGTTGCCCTGGGCGTCGGCTACCATGTAGTGGTAGGAGGTACCGGCGGAGTCGTGGAGGTCGTACTGCTCTACCAGCTCGATGGCCTCATCTACCGTGGAAGCGTAGTCCAGGATCAGGCGCAGCATGGTGGTGGAGGTGATATCCGGCTTGTCGGTCTGCTGGTCGGTGGGGACGGTCTCTGCCCCCTGGTAAGTCATGTAGATACCGCAGCTGACACCTGCATCGTTGACCCCGTCCAGAGGGGCGTAGGGGGCGGCGAGGCACAGGAACTTATCCGCCAGGCCGGTGACGCCGGTGTCCGGGTCGATACCCAGGAACTGGAGGTCCACTGTGGACACAGAGGCATGACGGCCATTGCCGGGCTTGGTGTAGACAATGGCGGTGTTGGTCTTGTCAAAGTCGTAGTTCCGGCCGAATACCCGGTCGCCCTCCTCGGTGACAGCGGTGAAAGAGGAGCAGGAGATGCTGGACTCCTCAATGTTCAGAGGGATCAGTCCCTTGCCGATGCTGTTAGTGATGAAGGAGATCAGCTCCTGGTCGCTGGATGCGCCGCCCTCCGCCAGAAATTGATCGAAGTAGTAGTCGCCGGAGACGGTGATCTCATAGACAAAACCATCCCGATGCTCCTCGTTGGAGGGGGCTATCTCTTTGATAGAAGTGAGCGTCAAAAGCTCATTTCCCCATATAATGCCGACAGCTACAACCGCCAGCAGCAGCACGCAGGCTACGGTAATGCCTGCGATCTTCAACCCTTTCTTCATGCGTCTGTTCCTTCTTTCCTAGATTGGCTGGTGCATGGCGGCACAGGGGCCTCCTTCTGATCGATGTACTGCTCCAGATTATTCAGGATCACCTGGAAACACAGATAGAGATCTGCCCGTTGCTGGTCGGAAATCCCCTGGCTGCTGCAGGCGAGAACTGCTTCGACTTTCCGGTTGATCTGCTCCGTCAGCGCCTTCCCAGCGGGGGTGAGGCGGAGAGAGGCCCGGTAGGTGTTGCCGCCCTCTGAGGGGGTGCGGCAGACCAGGCCCTGTTCGGACAGCTGGTTCAAGGTCCGGGATATGGCGGCCTTGTCCTCGCGGCACAGGGTAGTGAGCTGGGCCGCAGTGAGCCCCTCTTCATACTGGCCCAGGTAGTATAGACACATAACGTGATTTCCCCGCAGGCCAAGTTCCGCTGTCTCCAGCTCCTTGATTTTGTTGATGCACCGGTGCAGCGCCAGGATAGCGCCGGTGAACTGGGCAAAACGATCGACCATAGCATGCACTCCTTGTTGTTGAAAAATCAACGAGCTGCATTGTAGCAGCAATATGTTGATTTGTCAACAACTAAATTGGGGAGTTTTTGTCGGTTGGAGAGGGACTGACACGAAAGGGGACAGCTCTGCCGGTGGCGCTATGCCTTGCGTGCCGGCTTATCTTGTGGTAGAGTGATAGCTGAATCACTTTTGGAGACAGGAAAGGTGGAGATGTCTGTCATGAATCTGTATCAGAAATTCAGAAAATTACCGATTGCTTTTGATGCCATTGGTCTTGGCCTGAGAGACGATGACGTTACCTATTTCTGCACCCCTAAAGGGGCGAAAATCATTGGCTGGGCAGGGGTGGATGGGATCCACTACTGCATGATCCGGGGCTTTGGCGAGATGGTGTTTGCCGTCAGCCCCATGAACCTGCCCGGCGACTATGTCCATCCCATTGCCGGGAATTTTGAGGATCTGCTGCGGCTGCTGCTGGCTTGCGGTACCATGGATGCCCTGGAGCAGGCCCATCAGTGGGATAAGGAGCAGTTTGCTGACTATGTGGCGGAAAACCGGCCCACAGAGGAGCAGAAGGCTGCTTTAGATACTTTGGCGGAAACCTTCTCTTTGACCGCTATGGAGGACCCTTTCGGCTATCTCCAGGCGCTGCGGCAGTCCTTCGACTATAGTCGGATTCCCTATTCGCCGGAGTACTACGACCCGGATATGAATCCCGACGCGGAAAAGCCGGAGCAGCCATGGAAGGTCACCTATGATGGAGGCTTCTGGAGCCACACCGGCAGGGCAGGGCGGGAGATTCCAGTGGGCAAGTGGTTTTCCTGGGGGGAGGCGTCCTGGTATGTCCCTGCGGCTTATGCCTGCGGCAAGGGACTGGTGCTGGATTTCTGCAAGGAGACCGACCCACAAAAAATGAAGGATTTCATCAACAAGTGGGATCTTCTCCACGAGGAGGACCATCACTATACTGAAGATGAACAAATGCAGATCCGTAGTGAAAACCCCATGGATGATGATTTCCGCTGTACTGTCATCCTCAACGGGAAGATTCTCCGGCAGAAGCACGGCAGCGGAGTCGCCTGGCTTTCGCCGGATTGCCTGGAAGGGGAGATGGACAACAGCAGGGAGGGGAAAGCGCTGGTGGAGCACTATGGCCTGGACCCGTCCCGGTGCTGGTCCTTCCTCCGCCTGAGCTTTCCCTGGGCTACCAAACGCCCACCTGCGCTGCGCTCCCTGGCGATCACCCTGCGGCAGGCATCCAAAGACTTCCCAGGGCTCCGCTTTTCTACGCCGGCAGTAGGGGAGAGCGTCACCATTGTCCATCCCATTACCGGTAGAGAGCATGTTCTGACCGTCCGGGAGTACGAGACCCAGGAGATGGAACAGAGCTGCTTTGGCAATGAGGAGATGGAATATCCTACCCATTACGCCGCCATGACCTATACCCTGGAGCCGGATATTGCAAATGATGGTTTCCGGTTGCAGGACTGTGACCGGGGAGATTCGCCCCGGGCCAAAGCTGTGGTTCCCGATGGTCCTACGGCGGTGGGTTCCGCTATGGTGATGGGGATTATCGGCGGGGCGGACGGTCCCACGGCTTTCGTGGTGGGAAGCGGTTCCGCCCGGCTCCATGCCGCCTGTTCCGCTTTGCATTTTGACCCGGTAGACACTGTGACGTGGTATGCTATCTTTCGGGAGAAACTGCTGCCGGATTGCTCGGTAGAGTTGCTGTGACAACAGCAGAGAAGAAAGACCACCAGAATTTTCGGAGCATACATGAATTTTGCTGAGTTTAAAAATCAATTTTCCCTGTGCCTTGATCCACAGCAGGAGCAGGCGGTACAGGCGGTGGAGGGGCCGGTACTGCTGCTGGCGGTGCCCGGCAGTGGAAAGACTACGGTACTGGTGACCCGCCTGGGCTACATGCGATTTGTGAAGCATATCCCGCCGGAGCGCATTCTCACCATGACCTATACCGTGGCGGCGGCCCGGGATATGGGGCAGCGGTTTGCCTCTTTTTTCGGAGAGGCGGCAGCGCAGGGACTGGAATTTCGCACCATCAACGGTGTGTGCAGCCGGATCATCCGGTACTATGAGCGGACGATGGGCCGCACTGCGTTTCGTCTTCTGGAGGACGGCAGTGAGAAGAGCACCCTTGTGGGAGAGATCTACCGGAACCTCACCGGTGAGTTCGCTGCGGAGAGTGCGATTAAAAGCCTGCAGACCGCTATTACCTACGCCAAGAACCAGATGCTCACAGGGGACGAGCTGGAACAAGTGGAGGCGGAGGGAGTCGATTTTCCGGAGTTCTATCAGGCCTATTGCCAGGCCCTGCGGAAATGGCAGCTGATGGATTATGACGACCAGATGGTGTACGCCCTGCAGATTTTGCGCCAGTATCCCCAGATCCTGGAGGCATTCCAGCAGCGGTACCACTATTTTTGTGTGGACGAAGCTCAGGATACTTCCCGCATCCAGCATACGATCATCCGGCTCCTGGCGAAACGCAGTGGGAATCTCTTCATGGTGGGGGATGAGGACCAGAGTATCTATGGCTTCCGTGCCGCCTATCCCCAGGCCCTCACCCAATTTGACACCGTCTACCCTGACGCCCGTGTGCTCTTTATGGAGCGCAATTACCGCTCCACCCAGCAGATCGTGACGGCGGCGGACCGTTTTGTCCGGAAAAACAAGAACCGCCGCCCCAAGGAGATGAAAGCGGTCCGGGGGAGCGGCCCGGCGGTCCGGGAGATCCCGCTCTATGACCGGCAGAAGCAGTACGAGTATCTCTGCAGCACGGCAAGAGACTGCTCTGTGGAAACTGCTGTGCTTTACCGAGATAACGACAGTGCGCTGCCGCTGCTGGATCTTTTGGATCGAAGGGGCATCTCCTACCGCTGCCGCCAGGTGGAGAGCCTGTTTTTCACCAACCGGGTAGTGCGGGACATCACGGATATCATCCGCTTTGCCCAGGCCCCCGGCGACGGGGAGCTCTTTATGAATATCTACTATAAGCTGGGAGCAGGCATCAGCCGCCCCCTCGCCCAGGAGGCGGCCTGGAATGACCGGGCAGGGGACACGATCCTTGCCTATATAGCTGACCTTCCGGAGGCCTCCCCCTGGACCAGAAAGCAGTGCCGTGCGCTCCAGACCCACCTGACCAATCTCCTTCATGAACGGGCGGACAAGGCGGTATACCGTATCGTGCACTTTATGGGCTATGGGGCCTACCTGGAGGAGCGAGGTGGGGATCTGAGCAAGGCGGATATTCTGGAGGCTCTGGGAGCCCAGGAACCTACCCCGGCACGGCTTCTGGAGCGATTGGAGGAGCTGCGGGATGTGGTGCAGGCAGGGTCTACAGACCGGGACAGCAAATTCGTCCTTTCCACGATCCACTTCAGCAAGGGACTGGAATATCAGCGGGTGATCCTGATGGATGTAGCGGACGGCCTGCTGCCCAAAACCTTGCCGAAGGAAGATGCGCCGCCGGAGGAGTGGGATGCCTACGAGGAAGAGCGGCGGCTGTTCTACGTAGGGATGACCCGTGCCAGGGAGGAGCTGGATATCGTTACCTTCCGCAAGGTGGGACTGACCTCAGCCTTTTCCCGGGAAATTTTCCCGCCAAAACGGCAGAGCGTTCCGGAAGCCCCCAAGCCTGCACCGGTGAAGAAGACGGGTCAAGAACAGATCGCAGTGCAGTCAAAGGCTTACCTCCCCGGAGTGAAGCTGCTGCATAAAGCCTTTGGGCCGGGGACCCTGGTGAGCCGCAATGGAGATATCGCTGTAATTGAATTTGACAGCGGAGAGAGCAAAAAGGTGGCTCTCTCGGTGGCCCTGCGGGCAAAGCAGCTGCGTCTTGTGCCATAACGCTTTCCCTGCACAACTCCCTGACTGCATTACAAAAGTTATCATGAAAAACATCAAAGCCCCTCTGAAACTGATGGTTTCAGAGGGGCTTTGTACAGAGAAATCCAGATAGATGTTATTGTATGCTAGCAATTTGTTTTCAGAGCAGAATGGTTGTGAGCCGCTAAAGTATGGCAGCTAGTTGCTCTCGAATGAATTGCTGCAGGTATTGGAAAAACTTCGGAGCTGGGCAGTACTAGAGGAATAGCGGGGACAGGGGTAAGAGAAATAAAGGAAGAGGGCGGAGGCAAGTTGCCTTCGCCCCATTTTCTGGAAGAATATTAGGATAATAGGGGTGGATTCTTCCAGTTTTGATAAGGAAGCCCAGAGGGGATTGGCTTAGCATATCCTGGAAGAGCAAGATCAATCATTTTATAAGCAATTCTCCCATAAGAGGCCCTATAGTGTACAGCAGATTTTACTATAAGAAAACGCTGCTTTTCCGGAGTGATTCCGCAACTGCGGAATGCTTCCAGGTCGTAAGGTTGTGTACGGAAGGAAGAGATAATTACTACATTTCCACCGATATCGACTACTGCACAATCTCCCAGTCGCACAAGAGCTCCTCGGTCCATTGCATCACGGTTTCGATATTCTCCATTGGTAAATCGCAGCACTTTTGCATGAACATGCAGGGGGCCTCCGGAAAAATTCAAATTACTTAACCCACCCAAATTCAGGCATACTGTGGCACCGACACCTGCGCGCATGCAAACAGCTACGCTATTGGGATCATGAATTGTAGCCAAGGCACCACCGTGGATACCTCTTTGCAGAATTCTACGCAAAAGATGGGTGGTATCTCCCATGCCTCCAGCACCGGGATTGTCAGAAGCGTCAGCAAAGACAATAGGGGTACCACTGGACATCTCCAATGTGTCCAATGCACTGTCTAGGGTAGGGTAATAACGTGAAAAGATATGTCGGCAATTCCATATCTTAGCAGATAGTTCGGATACGATTTGATTAGCTCGCTCTTGCGAGCCGTTGACAGCGGCAACGACAGACATCCCCATTTCTTGAAAATCTGCCAGAAAAAATCCATGCGTGATACGGACAAAGCACACATCTGGTTCTGCTGTATACTGATGTGCAAGTTCGTTAAATTGGGCAATTTCTGGAAATTCGGTAGGAAAAAGAGGCAAAAGAAAAGGAATGTAGGCATAAGCAAAACGGATGGATATTTTGCCTAATAGAATATTTTTTATTGTTTCAGCAGCCAAAAGAGCAGTTTGATATGTATCCGTATGAGGGTAATACTCGAATGGAATCAACGCCGTAGCATTTTTGACCATTTTTTGAGTTACATTGGCATGTAAATCCAGGGAAGCAACGATGGGCACTTTTGGACCTACTGCTTGCCTTAGTGTCTCTAAAAGATCTCCTTCCCCATCAGGGTGTCCTTGGGCGACCATGGCACCATGTAAAGCCAGTAAAATTCCGTCAAAAGGACCTTCGTTCTGTACAGCTGTAACTAGGCAGCTGGTAGCGAGCTCATAGATTTCTTTTGTTACTGGGCCGGAAGGTTCTGCGTTGAATGCAATGCAAGGATATAGTTCAAAATTATCACAACCATTTAATACATCCAGAAAAGCCCCTAGTTCTGTTTCAATACCGGAAAAATAGTCAATCAATTCTTCCCCAAACAGGAAATGGCGGTTTTCAAATGCATGTCGGTCAGCTACAGAAGGAGAAAAAGAATTCGTTTCATGTTTAAATTCAGCAATCAGGATACGTTTTTTCATTGGATTGCCTCCCTCCAAATGTACATGGCTTATGTATTGCTGCAAAGCGATAAGAAGAGCAAATTTTAGAGATGATTTGGCCGCGTGATTTTATTGTATACGAAAAAATCATGTTTTGATTATTCAAAAAGCAGATAGGCCTTACTGGAAAAATCTGATTCCCAAAGCAAAGGAGTTGTGCAATAATACCATCAAACGCTAAGTTTAAAACAAAATAAATCGGCATTATGTAAAACTGTAGCGTAAAAGAAAAGGAGGAAAGCGCAATGAAAAAGAGATATCTGGCTCTTTTGCTGACTGGCCTACTGGCAGTGTCCTTGCTGACAGGATGCTCCAATGAGGACAATTCGGCAGAAAGTGAAGGCGGTCAGCGGGATGATGTCAACATCTACTGCGAAGGTGTCTGGACAGACCTTGACCCCCATGGTGCGGGCTGCACCACTTACACAAACATGTATCTGCTGAATCAAATGTATGAGCCTCTTGCCCATGTAGCGGATGATGGCAGTATCGAGCCGGCCTTAGCCACCGATTGGGTTATCAGCGATGATGGCAAGACTTATACCTTCACCATTCGTGAGGGTGTAAAGTTCCACAACGGCGACGATATGACAGCAGCGGATGTTGCGTTTTCTCTGAACCGTGCTTTTGAGGCTGCTGCTTTGCAAACCTACAGTAGCTTTGTCGATCATGCGGAAGTTGTGGATGATACTACAGTTAATGTTATCTTGAAAGAACCATTTGCACCGTTCCTGTCCTATTTGGAATGGTATCCTATTGTTAGCGAATCTTTTGCCAATGGTAATGACCTGCATTCTTCCGTATGCGGAACTGGTCCTTACAAGCTGGAGTCCATTGACTTTAATTTGGAGTGCAAAATGACAGCGTTTGAGGACTATTGGCAGGAGCCAGCTTCCATCAAAAATGTAACATTTAAGGCGATTACTGAGGCAACTACGGCATCTGTAGCATTTGAGTCCGGCGATTTGGATTTCTTCTTCTGTTATAATGTTTCGGCTTATGCGCCGTTACAAGAGAGCGGAAAATACAATACTGAGTTAGTAGCTCAGCAGCATACTGCAGTTATCCTTCTCAACAACAGTGTGCCTCCGTTGGACAATAAACTTGTTCGGCAGGCTTTGAGCTATGCAACAGACCGCGAAACAATGATTGCTATCGCATATGAGGGATTAGCAGAGCCAACGTATTTGATGGCCAACACCAGTTCGTTTGGTGTGACGGAAGAACAATTTTACAACCACTATGAGTATGACTTGGAAAAGGCAAAAGAACTTTTGGCAGAGGCTGGCTATCCTGATGGATTCGATCTTGGAATCATGACAGTAATCAGTGGCTCCTATCACGAGAAGTATGCCCAGGTCTGGCAGCAGAGTTTGGCGCAGATCGGTGTTACTGTGGAATTGGTGGGGTCTGAGTCTGCCGTTGCTGATACGGTGGATCATAACTATGTAACAGCAACCATGGGTGAGACATTTATGTCTGATTTTGCATCTACGGCTCAGTATTACACTGGGAATAACAAGACCTGTTACTCAAATGATCGTGTTACGGAATTGTTCAATTTGGCGGCCGCAGAGACTGACAGCGACAAACGGCTGGAGTATTACAGCGAAGCCATTGATATTATCTACGATGATGCTACCTGTATTCCTATTTTTAATAAGCAAGTACCATGGGTGTGGGATAAGGACCTGAATGTTGTATTGTCCTGCGACCCGGGTCATCCTTATTATGTGTACGACATGAGTTGGAATTAAACCTGTACTGCATGATAATTGTCTGGCAGGGGCGGAGCGGGGGATGCCCACTCCGCCCTTTTCAAAAAGCGAGAAAGGATGGATGATATGCTTCGTTACGTATCGAAACGGTTGCTTCTTCTCATCCCGGTTCTTCTTGGCGTAGCATTTATTATTTTTACAATAATGGCCATCCAACCAGGTGATCCTGGGCGGATGATTCTTGGCGCCAGTGCAACGCAGGAGGCTGTGGACAAGCTAAATGAAGAGCTGGGAATAAACCGGCCGTTTTTTGAGCGCTTTTTTGACTATATTTTCAATGCATTTTTCCGATTTGACTTTGGAACTTCTTACCGAACAAGTCAACCTGTGTTTGATGATATTTCTGCAAGAATAGGAACCAGTATCAAGATTGCGTTTAATGGTATCGCTATGGCATCGATTTTGGGGATTCCTCTAGGGGTGCTTTCTGCAGTCAGGCAATATTCCTTTGTAGACAATTTTTCCCGTATTTCCGCTATGCTGGCGGCAACAATCCCGCCTTTTTGGCTGGGAATGATGCTGATCTATGTCTTTGCTTTGAAATGGGATGTGTTGCCCTCAAACGGTGTAGAAGGATGGGAAAGTTTTATTCTTCCGATGATTACGCTAGGAATTCCTTATGCAGGCACTATGCTTCGAATGACGCGCTCGACCATGTTGGAAACCATTCGTGCAGACTATATAAGGACAGCAAAGGCAAAAGGGGTACCGCATGGCAGGATAGTATTGCATCATGCTCTGCGTAATGCATGGCTGCCCATTATTACTACGATGATCACTTCTTTTGGAGGTTTATTGGGAGGTGCGGTCATCACGGAATCTGTATTCAATATGCCAGGACTAGGAACTCTAATCGTAACTGGAATACGGCAGCGGGATACTCCTTGTGTGATGGGTGCTACCATTGTGCTTGCCTTTTTATTTGGTGTAATTATGCTCCTGGCGGATCTGTTATATGCCTTTGTAGATCCCCGGATCAAAGCAAAGTATGCGAAATAGGGGGGATACTATGGATAAATTACATACTGTTCAAACCCATGGAAAAAAGGAGAGCAGATTTCTGGATACTTGCCGGAGATTAAGTAGAAATGTAAGTGCAGTAATAGGTATCGTCATTTTGCTTATTTTTTTCTTCGGTGCAATTTTTGCTAATCAAATTTGTCCAGAAGAGTTGGTAACTACTCAGGATGCATCTATCCGGCTGCAAGAACCTTCAGCGGAGCATATCTTTGGAACGGATGCCTATGGTCGAGATCTTTTTGCCCGTGTTTTATATGGCTCCCGTATTTCTCTAACAATTGGACTGTTTACCGCATTCTTTTCTTTGGTAATAGGAGGCATTCTTGGAGCTGCTGCCGCTTATTATGGTGGCCAAATCGATAATATAATCATGCGCGTCATGGATATATTCAGTGCCATACCTGGTACACTTCTGGCTTTGGCCATTGTGGCAGCTCTGGGAGCGAGTATGCTCAACTTGCTGATTGCAATAACAATTTCCAGCATACCGGGATTTGTACGACTAATCCGTTCGACAGTACTAACAGTGGTGGAATCTGACTATGTGGAGGCTGCCCGTGCCTGTGGAACCCGAGACGGACGCACTATTATGCGGCATATTTTACCCAACGCCATCGGTCCGATTATTGTGCAGACTACTTCTAGCATTTCTGGCATGATTCTCCAGGCTTCCGGCCTGAGTTTTATCGGTATGGGCGTGCAGCCTCCCACACCGGAGTGGGGGGCGATGATTTCCGAGGCTCGCGAGTTTATGAGAACGGAACCTTATCTCATGATTTTTCCAGGTGTCTGTATTATCCTTGCAGCGCTGGCATTCAATCTGATTGGTGATGGCCTGCGAGATGCACTTGACCCTCGGTTGCGTGACTGATGGAAAATCTGTCTAAAGAAAGGCTGGTGTTCTGAATGAGCGAAAACCTGTTGGAAATCAAGGATTTATACGTGGTATATAAGAGCAACGGCGAAGTGGTCCGCGCAGTCAACGGTGTATCGTTGGCCCTGAAGCCAGGAGAAACACTTGGCCTAGTGGGCGAGACTGGAGCGGGAAAAACCACGACCGCCCTGTCAATTCTGCGACTTCTCCCTGAAAAGGTGGGGAAGGTGGAATCTGGAAGTATCTCCGTTGACGGCGTAGATCTGCTAGGTGTCCCAGAGGCAGAGATGCGTGCGGTATATCGCGGTGAAAAGATTTCGATGATTTTCCAGGACCCCATGACCTCCCTTAATCCAGTACTCCGGGTAGGGGAGCAGATTGCCGAGGCCCTGGTGTACCACAATAAGGATAAAAAGAGCAAAAAAGAGATTGAGGAGCGTGTTGACGAGGTCTTGGAGCTGGTGGGCATCCCCAAGAGCAGAAAAAATGAATATCCCCACCAGTTTTCCGGCGGCATGAAGCAGCGGGTAGTGATCGCCATTGCCCTGGCCTGTGAGCCGGAACTGCTGATTGCCGACGAGCCCACCACTGCTCTAGATGTGACTATCCAGGCTCAGATTCTGGCCATGATGGACGAGCTGCGTACCAAGCTGAATACGTCAATGCTGATGATTACTCACGATCTAGGTATTGTGGCTCAGGTTTGCGACAAAGTTGCGGTTATGTATGCTGGCGAGCTGGTGGAGCAGGGCCCTGTGGAGGCAATTTTCACCCCGGGAGAGCACCACCCGTATACAGAGGGACTGTTTGGCTCCATTCCCAATCTGACGGTGGAAACCGATCGTCTTGCTCCTATTGAGGGACTAATCCCTGATCCTACCAATCTGCCGGAGGGGTGCTATTTTTCTCCCCGCTGCCCCAAGTGTATGGATATTTGCCGCAAAAAGCATCCGGAAGAGTATGTGAATGGAGAACATCGGATTCGCTGCCATCTGTTTGCGGATGAAAGTGAGGAGAAGTAACATGGTAGCAAATAGTACGCCATTACTGGAGACAAGACACTTAAAAAAGTATTTCAAGACCAAGGGGAAATTCCTTCATGCGGTAGATGACATTAATCTCCAAATCGAAAAGGGAAAGACTTTAGGGGTCGTTGGAGAGTCTGGATGTGGAAAATCAACTTTAGGACGAACAATTCTGCGACTGACAGAACCTACCAGCGGAGAAATTCTTTTTGAGGGACGGGATATTACTAAACTTTCCAAAAAACAGATGCGAGAGATGCGCGGAGATATGCAAATCATTTTTCAGGATCCTTATTCCAGCATCAATCCTCGTCTGACAGTAGCTGAGATTATTGCCGAACCCATGATAGTCAGTGGGAAGTTCCATTCTCATAAAGAAATTATGGAACGGATACCAAAGCTAATGGATACTGTGGGATTAGCGTCCCGTTTATATAATGCCTATCCTCATGAGCTGGACGGTGGACGGCGGCAGCGGATCGGTGTAGCAAGAGCATTGGCTATGGACCCAAAGTTTATTGTATGTGATGAGCCGGTGTCTGCACTGGATGTGTCGATCCAGGCGCAGATATTGAACTTGCTTATGGATCTGCAGGACGAGATGGGGCTGACATACCTGTTTATCACCCATGACCTCAGTGTGGTAAAGCATATTTCTGATGAGATTGCTGTTCTTTATTTGGGTCAGTGTATTGAAAAAGCACCCTCTCGTGAGTTGTTTCAAAATCCTCTGCATCCCTATACGAAGGCACTGCTGTCGGCAATTCCAGTGCCAGATCTAAGTATGCGGAGCAAAAAGGCACATGTGATCCGCGGCGAGGTCACGTCTCCTATTGATCCGAAACCAGGGTGCCGCTTTGCGGCTCGGTGCGAGTTCTCTTGTGAGCAATGTACCTGTGCTGATCCAGAGTTCCGTGAAATTTCACCTGGACATTTTTGCGCATGCCCCTTCTATATGAAAGCAGATAAATAAAACGACTGTCCTGCGGCTGAGTAAGCCGCAGGACAGTCGGATACGGGGATAGATTATAGTGAAAAAGCTTCTGGGGTCCTTCCGATTGAGAAATAGATCCGCCGCATATATTCTCTTGCGATCTCTGTCATTGTACTGCCCTTTCGCCAGATACATAGAGTATCATAGGGAAACGAGGCATCTGCAATCTGAAGGACTCGAATATTATTGTAGAATTTGATCTGTTCATAGGCATGCTTGTTATAGATCCCAATGAAAAAACTGCTGGTATCAATTAGAAAAGTATAAAAGCTGCCACTGTCACTAATGGACAGAGATCCGGCATGAGGAAAATAGGAAAGTTCGTCATCAAAAGTGCCTTTATGCCAAATCCAAGGAGCTTTTTCATAGTGAAGCAGAGGATACGGGGCCAACTGCCGCAGCATAATAAAATCTTCTTGGTTGTGATAGAGGGGGTTTTTAGGACCAACCATGCAGCAACTGTCGCTAGTGGAGATGATACGATAATCTAGTCCAGCATTTTCCAAAGTCCGTGTTACATTGTTTCTGGATGTAGTAGGGGTGGTAATTAGGCCTAATTCAGATACTTTATCCAAAAGATCCTGACAGACCAAATCGCGTGTTTTTTCTACATAGCGAAAATCTGTTGAACTCCCTGCATGCTCGGCACAGATAGCAGTGAAAATGGCTCGTGCATAAAGGAGATATTGACAGGATACCCGCAACTGCGGTACTCCGGCATCAGATTCCTTTTTGAGAAGTGCATCATAAATCTCCAAAATTTTCCTGGAAGCCTCTACAAATTCCTCACCAAATTTTGTAACAGTAATGCCATTGTGAGAGCGTTCGAGGATCTTTCGCCCCAACTCCTCTTCAGCGCTGTTGATGGAAGTCGAAAGGGCACTTTGGGAGATATATAATTTTTGAGCAGCCTTATTAATCGACTTGCAGGAGCATACTTCTAAGATTTGCTCCATCTGGCGGATTTTCAAAATGTATCACCCGCTTACCCGCATGGAATTATCGAACTGTTTCTTGATATGTAGTGTATCAGTTTTTTTGATAATGTGCAACGCTTTCTTATAGAAAGAGAGGAAAGGAGAAGTTATGCTAGATTTATTGATTCAGAATGTTTCTGTGATTGATGGAACGGGAGCACCAGAATTTCAGGCAGATATTGGTGTGAAAGAAGGATGTATTACACTACAGACAGACGGCCAAAAAGCTAAGGAAATCATTAATGCTCAGGGACTGACGCTGTGCCCGGGATTTATTGAAGCTCATTCCCACGGAGATATGAGTATCGGTACAGAACACGGTACACTCTGCAAAGTATCACAAGGAGTCACCACGGAGATTGGCGGGCAGTGCGGCCAGTCGCCTTTTCCCATTGATACCCGTTTTCTGCAGGAAGTTAATGACATCATGGCCTTTTCTCCGGACTTTCAAAAAATGCCGCATGAGAGTTTTTCTGATTATAGGGCGTATGAGGCGTATACAAAAACTCTGCCGTTAGCTATCAATATGATGTGTTTGGTAGGCCATAATACTCTGCGCGTCTCTGTTATGGGCGTGGAAAATCGAGAACCGACTGCTGCTGAGTTTGAGCTGATGAAAGAGCGGCTCAAAAAGTGTATGGAGCAAGGGGCCATGGGCCTGAGCAGCGGTTTGATCTACATCCCCGGTGTCTACTGCAAAACAGAGGAAGTCATTGAGCTGTGCAAGGTCATCAAGCCCTATGGTGGTGTCTACGCCACCCATATGCGGGATGAGGCCCGGAATGTGGTGGAGTCCGTAAGAGAGGCAATCTACATCGCTGAACAGGCACAGGTGCCTTTGGTCATCTCTCACCACAAGGTCTGCGGAAGAGCCTTCTGGGGCAAGTCCGCCGAGACCCTGAAGCTTATTGACGAGGCCGCTGCCCGGGGCGTAGAGATTATGCTGGATCAGTATCCCTATGAGGCCAATATGACGGCGCTCAATGTGTGCATCCCTCCGTGGTATTTTGCAGAAGGGATGGAGTCGGTGATGGAAAAGCTGCGGGACCCCGTATGGCGTGAAAAGATCGCGGGGGAGATGAACGACCCTGATGGCGGCTACGACAATTTTTATCTCAACAGCGGTGGCTTTGAAGGGGTGTTTATCTCCGTGAGTCCAAAGGTTCCTGAGGCAGAGGGTATGACAGTGGCGGACTACGCCAGAAGGATCAACAAGCCTGCTATGGATACCTATTTTGATCTGCTGCTGGAGAATGAGGGCGGCGGAAATGGAATCTATTTTGCTATGGACCCCAGGGAGGTAGAAAAGATTTACTGCCATCCGCGGACCATGGTAGGCTCTGACGGCCTGTGCTTCTTCTTGTCGGAAAAAGGGCATCCAAGAGCCTGGGGAACGTTTGTGAAGCCTCTCTGCCGGTTTGCTGAGGAAAAGAACTTGGTGTCCTTTGAAGAGGCGATACATAAGCAGACAGGCTTGACTGCGGACTTCTGGAAAATTGCCAGTAAGGGAAAGATCGCGGAAGGGTACGACGCGGACCTCGTTTTGATTGACCGTAAAATCCTTCGAGATCGTGCTACCTATCAGGACTCCAACCAGAAGGCGGATGGGATCGAGGCGGTCTATGTGGCTGGCGTGTGCGTTTATCGGAATAAGCAGCTGACAGGGGACCATCCCGGACGGTTGCTGCACCGCAACAACAAGTAAGTAGACAGAGGGGAAATAGAATGAATATTAGTTCTATTCAGGAGATTATTGAGCGGAATGCCGCCAGTGTAACCGGAAAATTTGGCGTGTACTTTTGTGATTTGCAAACAAATGAGGAGGCAGGCTACTGTGCAGAAGATGTTTTCCCGTCTGCCAGTGTATTCAAAGTGTTTGTCCTTGCTGAGCTGTTCCGCAAGGTGAGCCGCGGACAGTGTCGCCTGTATGACCGGTATCCACTGAAAAGAGAGGATAAGGCCCAGGGAAGCGGCGTACTGCAGCTAGTAGATGACGGCGCGGAACTGACACTGAAGGACTACGCCACTCTGATGATGATTCTGTCGGACAATACGGCGGCAGACTTTCTGTTCAAGTTTACTGGCCGGGAAAACATCATTGAGAATGTGCTGCAGCCGCTGCAGCTCAATGCCACAAAGTGCGATCTCACATGTGCCGATCTTCTTGCAGCCTGCTATGAAATCGGACCGGAAGAAAACCTGGAGAGCGCCATTGCAAAAAAGCGGCCATACCTGCGCAATATGCCGGCGTATACTGGCGGATTGGAGCGTAATGACGAGACTTCGCCGTCAGATGCAGCAAAGGTGCTGAAACTGCTGTATCATGGCCAATGGATTGATAAGGAGTGGGACAGTCAGGCAATGCAGATTCTCAAGCAGTGCCAGACCAATGCCCGGATCCCCAAGTTTTTGCCTGTGGGTACTATCGTCGCCCACAAGACCGGTACCATGGACCGGGTGGCCAATGATGTGGGTATCGTGTATTCTCCCAAGGGCGATTATGTGCTCTCCATGTTTTATAACGGGAACACTGCTTCTGATGAGGAGTATCGGGAGAATGACCACAACTTTATCAGCGAGAATTTGCTTGCTACGGTATCGCGGGAAATCTACGACGCCTATGTGATGCAGTGACAGGAAAAAGCCTGAATGCGGCCGCTGTCAAAAGGTTTCAACTGGCTGCCGGGCTGCACATAAGGAGGTAAATAGAAAATATGGAGAAGATTGGTTTTATTGGCCTTGGTATTATGGGCGGTCCTATGGTGAGCAACCTTTTGGCGTCGGGCTGTCAGGTGTATGTTCATGACTTGTCCGAAGCCGCAGTGCAGCGGGCCTGTAAAAAAGGCGCTGCAGCCGCGCAGCCTATCGAAATAGCGGAAAACTGTTCGCTTGTATTTCTCTCCCTGCCCAACGGGCAGGTGGGGGAGACAGTACTCTTCGGTGATTCTGGCCTGGCAAAAGTCCTGCGGCCGGGAGCAATGGTGGTGGACACCAGCAGCATTACGCCGGAGCAGGCCAGATCCTGCGGCGAGCGCCTGGGCGCTTTAGGGGTCGATTATCTGGACGCCCCTGTCTCCGGTGGTGAGCCGGGAGCGATCCAGGGGACCCTGTCCTTCATGGTGGGAGGAAAGACAGCCGCTTTTCAGCGGGCTCAGCCCTTCTTTGAGATCATGGGTTCTTCTGCCGTGCTGGTGGGGGATGTGGGCGCGGGAAGCATTACCAAACTGGCCAACCAGATCATTGTGAATTTGACGATTGCCGCCGTGTCGGAGGCTCTGGTGCTGGCCTATAAGTCCGGTGTGGACCCGCAACATGTCTATGAGGCAATCCGCGGCGGCCTGGCGGGGAGTGCTGTTCTGGAGGCAAAGGCGCCTATGATGCTCTCCCGCAATTTCAAGCCGGGAGGGAAAATATCCATCAACCGCAAGGACATCAAAAATGTTCTGGACACCGCCCACAGTCTGGATATCCCCGTGCCCCTGAGCGCACAGCTTTTTGAGATATTCCAGACTCTGAAGGTGCAGGGCTGTATGGAAGACGATCACAGTGCCATAATCAAATATTTTGAGCACTTGGCTGATGTAGAAGTACAAAAAGGCGGTAATCTGTATGCGTAAATGCTCACCAATTCCAATGGACAGCATGCCGGTCCCCTTTCGGTGGGATGTTCCAGGCCTCTCCGACCGGCTGAAGGAGGCACAGCGGGGGATTCATCGTAAGATTGTTGTTTTGGATGATGATCCCACCGGTGTGCAGACAGTACACGATGTGCCGGTTTACACCAACTGGGAAGAGGAAACGCTGGCAGAAGCTTTTACCGGAAAAGAGCCGCTCTTTTTTATCCTGACCAACTCCCGGGGCATGACTGCGGAGGAATCGGAACGGCAGCATCGGCTGATTGCCAGACGGATCGTCAAAGCAGCTGGACAGCTGGGGACGGACTATATCGTAATCAGCCGCAGCGACTCGACGCTGCGGGGGCACTATCCCATGGAAACGGCTGTACTGCGGGAGGAAATTGAGGCCTGCTCGTCCAAGCGCTTTGACGGGGAGATCATTTATCCCTTCTTTGCAGAGGGGGGACGTTTTACTCTTGACAGCGTCCACTATGTGCAGGAGGGGAATATGCTGATCCCCTGCGGGCAGACGGAGTATGCCCGGGACAAGACCTTTGGTTATCATGCCTCCTATCTTCCGGATTTCTGCGAAGAGAAGTCCCGGGGGAAGATTTGCGCGAATGCGGTGATTCGCATTACACTGGAGGATCTGCGAGAGAAGGGTGTTTCTGCTGTGCTGGAAAAGCTTATGTCTGCCGGAAATTTCAATAGAATCGTGGTGGACAGCCTGTGTTATACAGATGTAGCTGTATTCGCTATGGCTTTTTGGCGAGCTGTCGGCATGGGAAAAGAATTTCTGTTCCGCAGCGCAGCTGCTGTGCCAAAGATCCTGGGAAATGTCAGCGACTGCCCACTGCTGCAGAAAGCGGATCTGGTTGCTGAGGGAAATACAAACGGCGGTATGATCCTGATCGGCAGCCATGTTCCTAAGACGACCCGTCAGCTGGTCCTGCTGCAGGACAGCGGCTTGCCGGTTTGTTTCCTTGAGTTTAATCAGCATCGGGTCCTGGAGGAACATGGGCTGGATGACGAGGTGGAAAGGACCGTTGTGCAGGCGTCGGAATCTATTCAAAGAGGGGAGACGGTGGTAGTCTACACCCGCCGGGATCGGTTGGATTTGCCGGATGGCGACGGGGATCATCAGCTGAAAATCTCCGTGCAAATCTCCGATGCTGTGACCAGCGTTATCGCGAAGCTATCGGTACAGCCACGGTTTATCTTGGCCAAAGGGGGAATTACCTCCAGTGACGTGGGAGTAAAGGCCCTGAAGGTTAGAAAAGCCATTGTGGCGGGTCAGGTTCGCCCCGGAATCCCTGTCTGGATCACTGGTGAGGAGAGTAAGTTCCCCCATATGCCGTACATCATTTTTCCAGGAAATGTGGGGGCAGACAGTGACCTACTAGATATTGTCCGGATGCTGGTTGGCAACAATTGAATTATTGAATAATACATGCGAAGTAGTGAAGAGAGAATATAACAAAAAGAGCCTATATCTTAGGATATAGGCTCTTTTGACTTTTTTTATTATTACTTGCTTTATAAAGCCTGACGAAGTAGATAGTTAAAAATAGTGGCTTGCCTAAATAAATCATGGTATAATACAAAAAACGACAAAGGAGACCACACATGACGAAAATCGTACCTATGCAGAGCTTATACTGCTCCAGGCAGGATGAAAAAAAGATCTGCAGCTTTGATATTGAAGTGGTTTCTGCACCCACCACACCGCTGATCCATCCCATGTCTCGATTCTGGATGGTCGACAGTGGGGAAGGGGAACTGCTGCTGAATAACCGAAGGTATTCTCTGAAGCCCGGCACGCTGGTATCTGTACTGCCTTGGCAGATCACAGATATCGTGGAGGTAAAAGCCCCCCTTCGTCTGCTGATCCTGGTATATTATTTTGACAATATCCATGAGATCATCAAAACATTTTATAACCCGGGAAACACGCCTCTTTCCGTCATGCAGGCGATGGCTCATCAGCCGGTGATTCAGCTGCCGGAGGCGGCAGCCGCATCTGTATCTGGGCTTTTCCTGCAGATCCGGGATGAAGTAGGTATGGATTCCACACCAACTCCTCAGGATATGGAGCCGCCGGCAGGAGCTCTGGGGAATCTCTACATCACCAACAAACTGATTGAGATCATCATATGCTTTCTACGGGAACAGAGCCGGAAAGAGGCTCTGCCGGAGGAGAAACCGACAGACCCCAGCCAGATCCTTCTATATCTGTACAGCCATTTAAATGAGAAGATCACTCTGGCCCAGCTGTCAAAGATCTTCTTCATGAGTGAGTCTGCCATCAGCGCCTATATCACCAGTACTACCGGCCTGTCCTTTTTCGATCTCCTCAACGAGATGCGTATTGGAAAAACCATCAACTATTTGTTGTATACGGATTTTACGCTGGAGGAACTGGCAGAGATTTTGGGATTTGTAGACAGCGCACACATCAGCAAGGTGTTTCTGACCAGGATCGGTATGAATGCCAACGAGTTTAGAAATACCTATCAAAATGTGGGAAATATGTGCCATATCAGGGACAGAAAGGACTTTTATGCCCTTGTGTCCTACATTTACCGCCATTATAGCGAGGACCTGCGCCCGAAGGAGGTAGGAGAAAGGTTCCATCTGTCTCCCCGGGAATTGAACCGTATTCTGCTCTATCAGGTAGAGATGGGATTTTCTGAATTTTTGAATTTTGTGCGGGTCAACAGAGCGTCGGAACTACTGCTTGAAAGTGACAAGACCATTCTGGAAATTGCACTGGAGGTGGGATTCCACTCGGAAAAAACCCTGAACCGGCATTTCCTCCGGTTTCGTGCCATGACGCCGGGGAAGTTCCGCAAGACAGTTGAGCTGCAAAAACCGCAGTAAGATATGATCCAACTGGTACAAAATAAAGAGATCCGTGGAGAACACCGAACGACAGCCGGTTCTTCTCCACGGATCTTTTATTTATCATACGAAAATTCTTTGCGGCCTTACTTCATCACGCCAAGGCCTTTGGCAACGATAGTAATGAAATCCTGCACATTGGTCACAACTGTGGTGGCGGAGAGGCTTCCCCGGTCCAACAGTTTGTTTACCACAAATTCATCTGCATCCACCGTGTACAGGAATACCGGACGGATGGTGCCATCCTCCAGGACCCGGAAAGATGGCGTCATATTTCCGGTGGCAATGGTGTGCAGCATGGTGGCAAGGCAGATCACGGTAGTGGCCTTTTTCACTACCTGCCGCATGGCACGCTGTCCTTCATAGGCATCCCCGATCACTTCCGGCAGGGGGCCGTCGTCACGAATGGAGCCGGTGAGTACAAAGGGAATATTATTCTTGACGATGCTGTACATGATCCCATTGTCGATCTGGTAGTCTTTTATGAACTGTGGAATGGAACCGCTTCTCCGCACTTTGTTGATCACATCCAGATGATTGTAATGGCCGTTAGGCTGGGAGAGTTGGGTATAGATATCCTGCCCCAGGGCAGTGTGCAGCAGTGCTCCCTCCAAATCATGGGTAGCCAGGGCGTTTCCGGCCAGCAGACCGTGGGCGTAGCCGTTTTCTACCAGCGCCTGCATCGCAGCTCTTGCGTCTGCGTCAAAAGCAAAGGCCGGGCCCATTACCCATACAATATTCCCGTGTTCCTTTTCATGCTTCAGCAATTCAAACAAACGGTCATAGTCTCTGGCATAAGAAGTTTCCCGGCTTCTGCCTTGGCGGAACACGAACTGATCGTCCATGTGTTCCCCAGGAACCTGGAAGCCGCTGCAGTGCATATAGATCCCTTCTTCGCACCGCTCCGTCCGTCCGAGGATCACCTTATCTCCTTTACGGATGTTCCGGTTTTCCACCACGGCCAGGTGGCCGTCGTCGCAGATCACAACGCTGGAATCCATGCGGCTCTCCTCGGCCAGAACCCATTTTCCATTGACCTTAAAATACTCGGGATACATGGAAGTGCTGTGGTAGTTGTCCGGCGCGACACCATCCATTTCCGCTATGGCAAAGGCCGCATCGGGAGCATTTACAAACTGCGGCAGGGAAAAGTCGGGTGCGTAATATTGGGGCATTTCAAAAGGCATGACAGTTCCTCCTGTATCTGACGGTTGATCTCTGATGGAAGGGAGACTATGTCAGCAGAGTGTGGCGTAAATAACCGCCTTGATGGTATGCATCCGATTCTCCGCTTCATCAAATACCACGGATTGCTTGGATTCAAACACTTCATTGGTCACTTCCATCTCAGGAATACCAAATTTTTCCGCGATCTGAGCACCGATGGTGGTCTTGGTATCGTGGAAGGAGGGCAGGCAGTGCATAAAGATCGCCTCAGGCTTGGCCAACTCCATCAGATTTTTATTTACCTGATAGTTCCGCAGCAGTTTGATGCGGGACTCCCATACTTCATCCGGCTCACCCATGGATACCCAAATGTCAGTGTAGATCACATCGGCCTGGGATGCGCCTTCTGTTACATCCTCCGTCAGACGGACGGTGCAGCCGTTCTCGGCAGCAATCTTTTTGGCCTCATCTACCAGCCATTGGGCAGGGAAGAGCTCCTTGGGGGCGCAGGCTGTAAAGTTCAGGCCCATCTTGGCACAGGCTATCATCAAAGAATTGCCCATATTATTTCTGGCATCGCCCATATAGGTGAAGTTCAGGCCCTTCAGATGGCCGAACTTTTCCTCCATGGTCAGGAGGTCTGCCAGCATCTGGGTGGGATGGAACTGGTCTGTCAGCCCGTTCCATACAGGAATGCCGGCATATTTTGCCAGTTCCTCCACGATCTGCTGATCAAAGCCTCTGTACTCAATACCATCATACATTCTTCCCAGTACTCTGGCTGTATCCGGGATGCTCTCCTTTTTGCCCATCTGGCTGCTGCCCGGGTCCAGATAGGTCACACCCAGGCCCAGATCCATACCGGCCACCTCAAAAGAACAGCGGGTACGGGTGGAGGTCTTTTCAAAGAGCAGGACGATATTTTTGCCCTCCAGATAGCGGTGGGGGACGCCATTGCGCTTCATGTTCTTAAATTCCTTGGCCAGATCCAACAGATAGCGGATTTCTTCCGGTGTGTAATCCAAAAGCTTCAAAAAATGTCTGCCGCGAATATTGACTCCCATGGTATTTCTCCTTTTCTGTTTGTTCTGTTACATATCCTCACGGATCAAGGGCATGCTCATGCATCTGGGCCCGCCTCTGCCCCGGGACAGTTCGGAACTGGGCATTTCCAAAACCTGGATGCCGTTTTCCTCCAATACCCGGTTGGTAATATAATTACGATCATAGACTACCACTTTTCCCGGTTCAATGCAAAGGGTATTGGAGCCGTCGTTCCACTGTTCTCGCTCAGCGGCGATTCGATCTTTTCCTCCACAGTGGATCATGGTCACATGATCCACCTCCAGGCAGGATGCAAGAACCTCGGACAGGGGGGAATCCAGCTGTGTTACATGAAGGGTATCTTTTCCTGTGTTGTTCCTGCGGATCTTATAGATACGCAGGCTCCCCAAAATCCCGGGATGAATGGTAAATTTGTCATAGTCCACCTGTGTACAGACCGTATCCAGGTGCATATAGGCGCGTATGCTGGGAATGTCCAGGGCCAGGACGGTATCGATCTCACAAGTGGGGTCAGAAAACATGTTCTGGGCCAGAATCTCGATGGCTTCCGGTGTAGTCCTCTGAGAGATCCCCACCGCCAGGACGTTTCGGCTTAAATTAAGGATATCGCCGCCTTCAATAGAGAAGGGAAAGTCTCGCTGATAGTACCGCGGCGTCCCTGCAAAATCCGGGTGGTATTCCAGAATATATTGCCCGAAGATGGTCTCACGTCTTCTGGTTTTGGAGTACATACAGTTGAGGCTCACGCCTTTCCCAATCGTAGCGAAGGGGTCACGGGTAAAATACAGGTTGGGAATGGGGTCCATAATAAAGCGGCTGCTTGTCCGAACAAGGTCTACCAAGGGGCTGCTGACAGCAGACTGGATTTCTTTCATCCCCACACCTGACATCAGCTTCAGGACGAGCTCCTTTTCATCCTTGATATCCATCAGCAGATCATACAGCTGCTGGCTGAACTTCTTGGCTGTGCTGCCGCTTTCCTGAATGAATTGGCGGACAAAAGTCTCCTTCAGATGCTGATCCTGTTTCAGGACCTCCGCAGTCAGATCCTCCAGATAGGTTACCTCTACACCGTTCTCCTGCAGAATTCCGGCAAAAATGGCATGCTCTTTCTGCGCTGTCTCCAGGTAGGGAATATCGTCGAACAGTAGCCGTTCCAGTTCCTCCGGCACCAGGTGTTCCAGCTCCACGCCGGGCTTATGGAGCATCACAGTTTTCAATTTCCCAATTTCACTGGTCACATTGATCGACATGCTTTTTCTCCTTTGTTGCTGCACATGGCTTATGAGTAAATTATATGGTATTTTCTTCGGGAATGTCAGTCATATGAGCGTAAAAAAATAGTATTTAAACTGGTACTTCAGAGCGGTTCACATGGAGAGATCCCTATTCTTTTTAACCGAAAGACTGGTTTTTTATGTGATAATAGAGCTTGCGATATTTTAAAATACAAAAATATTGGAAGATTTTGCCCGGGATTGCTGCTGATTTTCTCACGGACAAATGGAACGTACAGATTCTTCAGTACCGATATCGGTGAGAAGGCCCTTCAGTTCCGGCCAGGGCATGGAGTAGCGCTGGCTCAGATAGCGGAGGGAGGCGCCCAATTCACCGTCAGGCCCGCCGTACTGGCTGATGATCCAGGATGCCAGCTTGGGGTTGGGCTTGGTGATGCGGACGGGATATTGCAGCCGTTTTTCATAAACAAACATTATTTCTGCCCTCCCATATTTTCCCAGGGCCAGGGATCATCCAGCCATGTATATCCTCCGGCAAGAGTGACTGCCGTCTGCTGCAGAGGACCATAAGCTGCCTCATAGCGCTGACGGCCATCCTTGGCCAGCGTGACGTAATTGGTATAAAGCTGAAGAGCCTCTTTATCGTCCCTGTGAGTGTCCAGGTAAAGACCCAGCTCTGTGATGGCAAAGTCCAGAGCCATCAGCTCACACAAGGCTGTGTTGCTGCACTGCATACGCGCTTGCGTTGCTTTGAAAAAGGGAAGATGCAGGCCGGGGAAAAGCGTACCGGCTGCCAGCCCCTCTTTTTGATCATAACGCTTGGGGTTCTCGCCCTGCTGGGCCACATAGGGGAACACCATGCTGGCATATGCGCCAGGGAGTGCGCCTTCTGTGACGCCGCAGGCGGTGGAGTTTTTCGTCTCCAAGGGTAGATGCCTCCTTCGGGGAAGATAGAGGTGCGTAGATGCGCCTCCAGACCATCCTATGCTTCCTTCCTGCAGGAGGGAACTGGCGGCATAGTCTGATCAGCTGGTGCATACAGTGCATGGGGGGTGTTCATATTGTTCCTTACCTTTAAAAAATGGACCGCCATCTATATTTTTTGCCTTTTAGGACTGTTTATCGGATTTGCGGCTATTTTATGGCATGGCAATGCAGTGAACGTGTCCAAAAATGTTGTACTGACGGAAGAGAGCCCCACCCTGATCATTGATGCCGGTCATGGCGGAGAGGATGGGGGAGCGGTGGCTGCGGACGGGACTGCAGAGGCCGGCATCAATTTGGCCATTGCCCTCCAGATGGAGGAGCTCTCCCATCTGCTGGGGCGGGAGGTGGTCCTCACGCGCCGCACAGATATCTCTCTGCATGGAGAAGGCGCTCAGACCATTGCGGAGAAGAAGCGGGATGATCTGAAAAACCGCGTGGCTTTTTGCAATGAAATTGGCCAAGGCGTACTGATCAGTATCCATCAGAACAGCCTCCCGGAGTTTCCCAGCACCAGAGGGGCTCAGGTGTTCTATGGCTCCGCCGAGGGGAGTGAGGCACTGGCAGAAGGGATGCAGACCTATCTCAATCAGACAATAAATGAACGGGAAAAGACCTGCCGCCCCACTGGAGATGGTGTGTATTTGCTGGAGCATACAGAATGCCCGTCTATATTGGTAGAGTGCGGCTTCCTGTCCAACAGCCAGGAGCTGCAGGCGTTAAAAGACCCGGCATACCAGACGAAGCTGGCTTGTATCATACTGTGTGCAGCGATCGACATGACGGAGGGAAACAGCGGCCAGGGATAAGAAAGGGACTTTCCAAAAGCGGCGTATCTGTATTATAATGCTGTTGTCGCGATGCGAGAGGATCGGGACGGCAGGGAAGCGGAGTACTCTGCCGAATCTGAGAAACGGAGCGTTATGATACGATGGCAGGGAAGGTCAAAACCATCTTTTATTGTACTGCATGCGGAAATGAGACGCCGAAATGGGCAGGCCGTTGCCCGGCCTGCGGTGCGTGGAACACGGTGGTGGAGCAGGAAGCTGTGCCGCAGACCAGGACAGCAGGCCGCTCCAGTGGCGGAAAACGCGTAAAGGCTGTACACATTACAGATATTGAAGAAAGCCATGAGATACGGTTTTCTACCGGGATGGGGGAGTTGGATCGCGTGTTGGGCGGCGGAGCGGTAAAAGGCTCTCTCGTCCTGGTAGGCGGTGCTCCCGGTATTGGTAAATCCACGCTGATGCTTCAGATATCCAGCAGCCTTTGCCGTTTCTGTAAGGTGCTTTATGTCTCTGGTGAGGAATCGGTAGGGCAGATCAAGCTGAGGGCGCAGCGCCTGAATGCCCTGCAGGAAGCTCTTCTGGTGTTATCTGAAACTAACTTGACAGATGTTCTGGCCTCAGTGGAAGAAGAGGCGCCGGACACCTTGATCATAGACTCTATCCAGACGCTGTATGATCCGGAGCTGGACAGCGCGCCAGGCAGCGTGACCCAAGTCAAAGGATGCACGATGGCGCTGATGCAGCTGGCAAAAAGTCAGGGGATCACGGTATTTGTGATTGGCCATGTGAATAAGGAAGGTTCCATTGCAGGGCCTAAGGTCCTGGAACATATGGTGGACTGCGTTCTGTACTTTGAGGGCGATCAGCATATGAGCTACCGGATCCTTCGGGCGGCGAAAAATCGTTTTGGCGCAACCAATGAGATCGGCGTATTCGAGATGCAGAACCACGGGCTGGCAGAAGTGGAGAATCCCTCTCAGATGCTGCTTTCCGGACGGCCGGAAGGAGCGCCCGGGACCTGTGTCACATGTGTGATGGAGGGGGCAAGACCGGTATTGGCGGAGATCCAGGCCCTGCTGGCGCCTGCGGCCTATGGCGGAGGGGCACGCCGTTCCTGCAACGGTTTTGACTACAACCGTGCGGCTATGCTGTTGGCGGTATTGGAGAAGCGGGGCGGACTGAAAGTATCGGTCTGCGATGCCTACATGAATATTATCGGAGGATTGACGCTGGATGAACCGGCAGCAGATCTGGCAGCTATTTTGGCATTGGCATCCAGTTATCTGGACAAGCCTATACCGGAGAATACAGCTGCGGTGGGAGAGGTTGGCCTTACAGGTGAGCTGCGGGCGGTGAATGATTTGGATCAGCGTCTTAGTGAGATCCGGCGTTTGGGGTTTGGCACCTGTGTCGTACCCAAACGGCGCGGAAAGCGTCTGACAGCACCGGAGGGATTGACCCTGATCGAGGCGGCCCACATTGGGGAAGCGATCCGCGCGGTCCTGGGGAAATAATGCTTTGATTTTTGTTATGGTACATCAGAAACGCCGGACAGCAGTAAAGGAAAGCTGTCCGGCGTTTTATTGATTATTGAATGGAGCACGGTCTGGGATTGTGAGAAACGTTGACAAGGCTTTTGGCCGATGATAGACTGGAACAAGCAAAATATTTACCATTAAGGAGGAAAGCACTGATAACAGAGAGCTGTCCGAACTGCGTCCTGCATACGTTTGCGGCGACATGCTGGCTGGCAATGAGACGAAGCACTCTGACATAAGCGGCCGCTGGAGGGAAGAGGCAAAATTGAGGTCCGCATACAATTGAACAAAATAAAAATTTTGTTCAATTTAGGGGAGAGGTTTACGCCATCTCTTCTCAAAAATCCCTCTCAGCGGCGCTTAGGGCTGCTGTAGTGCGCCAAGTAGCGGCTGCAGCATTTTGCGATGTGATTTGCAGCTCTGACAGTTCTTTTATGTATCTTATCAGTTTGTCATACATACGATGATGGATTATCGGGATCAGGCGCCGCAGATTCTCTGCGATTTCCTGGCTTACCATGAGACGATCAAAGCTCATTCCCAGAAAACTGTTGACGAGTATTTTCTGGATCTTCGCAATTTCTTTCGCTATCTGAAACAGTCCCGTGACCGCAGCCTGCGTGAACAGCCATGGGACGAGATCTCCATTATGGACGTGGACATCTCCTTTATCAGAAAAATCACATTGACAGAGGTTTATGGGTATCTGACATACCTCAGCCGTGATCGGGCGCAGCAGCCTAACAGCAGCCATACTGGGTATGGTTTGTCAGCAGCTACCCGTGCCAGAAAAATTGCCACACTTCGTTCATTTTTTAACTATCTTACTACAAAAGTACATTTATTGGATGTAAACCCAATAAAAGACCTTGATTCTCCTAAAATTAAGAAGGATCTGCCCCGATATCTTACATTGGATGAGAGCATTGAATTGCTTGAGAGCGTGGATGGCCCCCAGCGGGAGCGGGATTACTGTATCCTTACGCTGTTTCTCAATTGTGGGCTGCGGATATCAGAGCTGATCGCCTTGGATCTGGAAGATGTCCAGGGCGATGCGCTGCGTATCCTAGGTAAAGGCAACAAAGTGCGTATCGTATATCTCAATGAGGCCTGCAAGGCGGCTTTGGCTGACTATCTGGCCGTGCGCCGTCCTATTATCGGGCGGGATCAGGACGCTATGTTTCTTTCCTCACGAAATCAGCGCATCAGCCGTTCCACCGTCCATGCTTTGGTAAAAAAGCATCTTTTGCAGGCAGGCTTGAATAGCCGCGAATATTCGGCCCATAAGCTTCGCCATACGGCCGCCACGCTGATGCTGCAAAACGGCGTGGATGTAAAAGCGGTCCAGGAGGTTTTGGGCCACGAGCATCTTAACACCACAGAGATCTATACGCATATTGATAACGACGCTCTCCGTGTAGCAGCCAGGGCCAACCCTTTGGGCAGAGTAAAGCGCAGTGAGCGAAAGAAAAAGGATGAGTAGCGCAAAAGAAATGATCTGCCCCTCCCCTCTCCCCTTTTTATGATGCCAAATAAAAAACCCGTATCCGTATTCGGAACTGAATACGGATACGGGTTTGTCGCTTAAACATCTATTGTATATGCCTTCACTTCAATGTGACGCGAAGGGTATTGAGCACACAGATCATACATACGCCTACATCAGCAAATACTGCGGCCCAGAGTTCTACCAGGCCCAGTACCGACAACAGCATGATAGCTGCCTTGAAGCAGATGGAGAAAACGATGTTTTCTGTGGCAATACGGCGGGTCCGACGGGCTATACGGATACCGGCAGGGATCTTGCTGGGTTCGTCACCCATGATGATCACATCTGCTGTCTCGATGGCGGCGTCTGCGCCCAGGCCGCCCATCGCTACGCCAATATCTGCGGCTGCCAGAACGGGGGTATCATTAATGCCGTCTCCAGCGTAGACCAACTTGCCTTTTTGACTGAGATGGCCTTTCAGCCGCTCCAGTTCATGCAGCTTGTCGCCGGGGAGCAGCTGTCCCACAGCGGTATCGATTCCCAGCTCACGACCGATCTCCTGAGCAGCCTGGAGACTGTCGCCGGAGAGCATCGCTGTCTCCCGGATGCCCATAGCCTTCAGATCATGAATAGCCTTTTTGGCATCTGATTTGGGAGCATCCCGCAGCAGCACAGCACCCTGATAGATGCCGTCAGCAGCTACATAGACAGCGGTGGCTGCGCCGATGTCCAGATGGGGGACCTGAATACCGGCCTCCGCCAGGAAGTCTGCCTTGCCGGCCAGAATTCGGCGACCTTCGGATAGAACAGATACACCGTGACCGGGCTTCTCCTGATAATCCTCGATAGCCGATGAAGCAGGCTGCCCCCCATGGGCGGCAATAATGGACTGTGCCAGCGGATGGGTAGAGCGGGATTCAGCCAACGCTGCCAGCTCCAACAGGGCCTCCTGAGAGACATCGGGCGCGGTAACACACTGCGACACGGTGAAATGACCTTCTGTAAGGGTACCAGTTTTGTCAAAGGCTACGATCTCCGCCCGGGCCAGGGTATCCATATAGTTGCCGCCTTTGACCAGTATGCCTTCCCGGGATGCACGCCCGATACCGGCGAAAAAGCTGAGAGGAACAGAGATCACCAGCGAGCAGGGGCAGGAAATAGCCAGGAAACACAGTGCGCTGTAGATGGCGTTTTCCCAAGTCATCAAGCTGAACAAAGGCGGGATCACCGCCAACAAGGCTGCGGCGATAACCACGATGGGGGTATACACCCGGGCAAAACGGGTAATAAACTTTTCGCTGGCGGCCTTCTTTTCTGAGGCGTGCTCCACCATTTCCAGGATCTTGCTGGCGGTAGATTCACCGAAGGACTTCTCCACCCGCAGCTCCAGCGCTCCGCTGAGGTTGATGCAGCCGGCCATGACGGCGTTCCCCACCGAGACTTCCCTGGGCATGGATTCGCCGGTGAGAGCGGATGTATCAAGCTGTGAAACGCCTTCCTGGATGGTGCCGTCCAGAGGGATCTTTTCTCCCGGACGGACCAGAATGGTGGACCCTACCGCTACACTGCGGGCATCCACTTCCCTGATCTGTCCGTTTTCTACCAAGTTGGCTTTGTCAGGACGCACATCCAACAGGGCGGAAATAGACTTGCGGGAAGATGCCACAGCCTTGCTCTGCAGATATTCTCCCAGCCGGTAGAGCAGGAACACCAGGATACCTTCCGGGATCTCTCCGATACATACAGCGCCGATACCGGCTATGGTCATAAGAAAGCTTTCGCCAAAGATATCGCCTTTGCGGATGTTGTTGACCGCTTCCACCAATACGTCAAAGGCGACTAAAAGGAAAGCAGCCAAGAGGATCACAAAGGAAGGTGTACCGCTGAAAAAGAATTTTCCCACCACCAGAAGGACCGCTCCGACGGCAAGGATGATGAGCTCCTTCTGGGATGGCTCGTGCTCATGGTCATGGCCGCAGCAGGAACATCCGTGATGTCCGTGGTCGTGCTCGTGACAGCAGTCGTGTTCATTGTGATCGTGGTGGTGTTCATGGTGATGCTCGTGCGTGTGGTCATGGCAGCATGCGCAGCCGTTCCCCTCGCACACATGGCTGTGTGCGGCCATTGCCTCATTGTTTTTGCTGTCCATAGTTTTTACCCCTCCCGTTCTTCCATTACATGGTCAAATGCCATGGCAAAAATTTCTCCTATGTGGGCGTCATCCAGAGAATAGTAGACGACTCTCCCCTGCTTGCGGCTCTTTACGATCCGGGACACCTTTAAAAGACGCAGCTGGTGACTGATGGCGCTTTGGGTCATATTCAGCAGCGCAGACAAATCACAGACGCACATCTCCTCAATGTTGAGGGCGCAGATGATCCTGGCTCTGGTGGAGTCGCCAAACACCCTGAACAACTCTGAAACTTCATATACCGGGTCCTCATCCGGCATTTTTTCTTTGACTCTTGCAAGGACATCTTCATGAATAACAGGAACTTCGCATATCTCCAGATTTTCTCTCTCACGGTTATCTGGCATATGATCCCTCCTTCGATAGATGACATCATGAGTTGATTGGCGACTGCATATATGTCTGATGAATATATGAGCACTTGTTCATGCTTTCATATTATATGCAGCGAGAGCCGTTTGTCAAGAGCGTTTTGAGAAATTTTTATGGTCTGTGAAGTGCGAATAAAAAAGGGGCTGCCTGCATTGCAGGCAGCCCCTTTTAAAAGGAGATCAATGTGAACGCGTATATTACGCTTTGCCGTCGCAGCCCAGCACGTTGATGAGCTTGTGCTTGACCAGCTCCTTGATGTTGGCGCGGGCGGGCTTGAGGTACTCACGGGGATCGAACTTGTCAGGATGCTCGTTGAAGAACTGACGAATGGTACCGGTCATGGCCAGACGCAGATCGGAGTCGATGTTGATCTTGCAGACGGACATGGAAGCGGCCTTACGCAGCTGCTCCTCGGGGATACCCACAGCATCAGGCATCTTGCCGCCGTTGTCGTTGATCATCTTCACGAACTCCTGAGGCACGGAAGAAGAGCCGTGGAGCACGATGGGGAAACCGGGCAGACGCTTGGAGACCTCTTCCAGCACGTCGAAGCGCAGGGGCGGGGGAACCAGGATGCCCTTCTCATTGCGGGTGCACTGCTCAGCAGTGAACTTGTAAGCGCCGTGGCTGGTGCCGATAGCAATGGCCAGGGAGTCACAACCGGTCTTGGAGACAAACTCCTCCACCTCTTCGGGACGGGTATAAGAAGCGGCATGAGAAGCCACCTTCACGTCATCCTCGATGCCGGCCAGGGTACCCAGCTCAGCCTCGACCACAACGCCGTGATCGTGGGCGTACTCAACGACCTTCTTGGTGATCTCAATGTTCTCCTCGAAGGGCTTGGAGGAAGCATCGATCATGACGGAGGTAAAGCCGCCGTCAATGCAGGACTTGCAGGTCTCGAAGTCGGGGCCGTGGTCCAGATGCAGAGCGATAGGAATATTGGGGCACTCGATGACAGCAGCCTCTACCAGCTTCACCAGATAGGTGTGGTTGGCATAGGCGCGGGCGCCCTTGGATACCTGGAGAATCAGAGGAGCGTTGACCTCGCGGGCAGCCTCGGTGATACCCTGGACGATCTCCATGTTGTTGACGTTGAAAGCACCGATGGCATAGCCGCCGTCATAGGCCTTCTTGAACATTTCCTTTGTAGTTACAAGGGGCATATAAAAGTCCTCCTATATCTGAAAGTGTACTTATATTTTACCACGATTTCCCCGGATTGCAACGGCTATCTGCTGGAAAACTAGTACAGATAGCAGGAGGTTCTGCCGGATAAATTAAGCAATTTGTTACAATATACACCATAATCCGACAGATATGAGTAACTTCCGTGCAAAAGTGCTGTTTACAAGGACATGGCAAAATGATAAGATAATGACAAATCAAATTATGGAGGTATCTTTCCATGAATGTTCTCAAAGGCGCCTGCATTATCGGCCAGTCCGGTGGCCCCACTTCCGTCATCAACGCCAGTGCCTATGGTGTGATCCGCACTGCTCTTGACAGCGATGTAATCACCAAGGTCTATGGCGCAGAGCACGGCATCAAGGGTGTGCTGGGTGACCGCCTTTTCGATATGTCTCAGGAGGATGCTGAGGAGCTGGAGCTGCTGCTGTACACCCCCTCCTCTGCCCTGGGTTCCTGCCGCTATAAGATGGCTGATCCCGATGTGGATGACACTGACTACAAGCGTATCCTGGAGATCTTCAAGAAGTATGATGTCCGTTACTTCTTCTACAATGGCGGTAACGACTCCATGGACACCTGCAACAAGATCAGCAAGTATATGCAGAAGGTTGGCTATGAGTGCCGTGTGATGGGCGTGCCCAAAACCATCGACAATGACCTCTTTGGTACTGACCACTGCCCCGGTTACGCCTCTGCTGCCAAGTATATCGCCACTTCCTGCATGGAGGTCTATCATGACGCCCGGGTCTATGATACCGGTATGGTGTGCGTCATCGAGATCATGGGCCGTCACGCCGGCTGGCTGACTGCTGCTGCCGGTCTTGCTACCGCCTACGGCGCTGGCCCCGACCTCATCTATATGCCTGAGACTGACTTCGACATGGAGAAGTTCATGGCTGATGTCAAGCGCGTCTATGAGGAGAAGGGTAACTGCATGGTGGCTGTCTCCGAGGGCATCCACTACGCTGATGGTTCTTTCGTCTCCGAGGCTAAGACCTCTGCTACCGATGGCTTTGGTCATGCTCAGCTGGGTGGTCTGGCTGCCCTGCTGGCTAACGCCGTCAAGGAGAAACTGAATGTCAAGGTCCGCGGCATCGAGCTGAGCCTCCTCCAGCGCTGCGGCGCTCACCTGGCCTCTCAGACCGATATTGATGAGTCCTTCATGTCCGGTAAGGCTGCTGTCGAGAACGCTGTGGCTGGTCTCACCGACAAGATGGTGGGCTTTGAGCGTAGCTACGAGAACGGCAAGTACGTCTGCCGTACCAAGCTCTTCAACCTCACCGATGTGGCTAACACCGAGAAGAAGTTCCCCCGCGAGTGGATCAACGCCGAGGGTAACGGCATTGAGAAGCCCTTCATCGACTATGCTCTGCCTCTGATCCAGGGTGAGACCAAGATGAAGAAGGTAGACGGTCTGCCCCGCTTTGCCAAGCTCAAGAAGGTCCTGGCCAAGTAAGAAAGCCGCTGACGGCAATGTAATCATATCCATTCTTTTTCTTGAAAGAAAAAGAATCAAAAAGAACTTTTGGGCAAAACGTTGTTTTGCCTATCATATGAAAAAGAGATCCCCGGACTGCGGCAGCGGTCCGGGGATTTTTGCGCTGTTTTCAGGAGAGAAGATCGGCGTATTCGCTGTCCAGCACAGTGGCAATGTCCGCCAGGGTTGGTCCATAGTAGTGGTAATATTCCTCTTTGTGGGCTTTGAAGCCCAGAAGGAACTCCTCGGCTTCTTCCCTGCTCAGTTGATCCAGGGCATCGTTGAGATCTGCCAACTCCGTCAGAGATTTGTCGCCCAGGTAGTAGAAAAGAAGGTAGTTGTGGGTAAATCCCTCAGTGAGAGTCCAGGCACTCACCAGGTCAGAAACCGACGCAGCAGCCAGACCAAATGGCAGAGCTGCCGTATAGCCGCCAGTCCCCCTGTCACGAATCCGCCAGAGGTTTGCCTCCTGGTCCAGAACCACCAGCACCTCCTGCCCCCAGGCATAGAAGTCATCAAAGGCGGGCTGCTCCGACAGGCCGGAGCCCACCTGCCAATGGAAAGCCTCGGGGGCCATGGGATCGGTGATTCCTACATAGAGGCCCAGGGTGAAGCAGAAGTTGGGGTTCTCCCCGTACCAGGCGTCAAATACCCGCTGATCGTTTTCCTGGATCTTTGCGTCGTTGGGCTTCCACTCCAGAAAATCTGGAAGCTCCCGGTAGCCCTGAGCAATCTGCTCCGTCAGCGCAGCGGCTACCGTCTCTAGGTCCGTCACGGAACCGTCCACTACGGCGTTGTCCCACACGGCCTGGCCGATAGCGTCATCAAGGATAATGAGGAAATGACGGTAGATGTCGCTGCCCCAGTCCTCCTCCGGTTCAGTACTGTCTGGGGCGCTGGCCCGCAGGTAGCGGAAAGTACCGTCTTCCTCTATCCGCACCACATTACCGCCAGACCGGACAGAGAGGGATACGCTGCTTTGAGGATGGGACAGTGTCAGCAGATAGCCCTGCTGGCTGTTCCAGTCTCCCTCCTCCGCCTGGCTCCAGGTGTAGCTCACCGGCAGGTAATTGCCCACAAAGCTCACGTTGTAGGCGTTGCCCTGATGGATCGTATACGTCCACTGCTGGCCATCCTCCCCCTCTACCATAGCGGTGAAAGGCAGTACGGAAAGCCGCTCATAGGCCGTGCTCACCTGCTCGCCCAGCTGTTGCGCTGTTTGCAGCCACTGGGCATACCGGGAGAGGTTCTCCTCGGTAGATTCCTCCGGCGCATACGCCTCCCAATCCACCAGCCACCAGAGATCATCTTCCAGCCGTCCCAGCCGAGCGAAGGTAGATATCAGGTTTTCGTCGGTATTCATCAGCAGCCTGCTGTGTGAGAGGTAGTCGTTTACTTTTTCCAGAAATGTAAGAATGGCCGTGGTATCAAAATGGTCGGAATTAAAAATATCAAAATCAAAAAATTGGACCTCCGCAGTCACCGGCTGACCGTTTTCCAGCCAGAACAATTCGTACCGGTACTGGCACTGCCCCTGGTACATGGTAGGGGTGTAACGCAGCAGGTACTCCTCCCCTTCCGGGGTACACAGAAACAGGGCGTTCCACCCCGCATGGCTGGTGCTCCCTTCCTCTGACCAGATCTGCTCTTCGGTTGCACCATCAGTTATAGTCAGCAGCCACAGATCCTCAGGCTCCTGATAAGTGACCGACAGAGAATCCGGTGTTCCGTCGTGGGTCACATCGGCGGTGATAGTCTGCGGCGTGGTCTCCATGGTGGGCTGCTGCGCCTCCGCCGGTCGACCAAAAGCGCAGCCGACAGCTGCCAGCGCCGCCAGGACCACCAGTACGGATACACTGACCAGGATTTTTGGCCGTTGGGCGATCCAGCGGATCCGCTCCTGGAGTCCCCGCTTGCCGCTGGTCATAGTGGTGGAGCAGGTCAGAAGGTCCCGGGGCCCCGGCTTGGCGTTTACCATGGCCAGCAGTGTCTCCCCGTAGGCCCGGCGTGCCCCGTCTCCCAGCCGCTCCAGAGTGGACGCATCACAGCAGAGCTCTCCGTCCCGACGACTGAGGACCACCGCGGCCCATACCAGGGGATTCCACCAGTGGATCGCCAAAGCTATGCATCGCAGCAGGCTCCAGATGTGGTCGCCGTGGCGGTAATGGGTTTCCTCGTGGGCCAAGATGTGGCTTAGAGCGGTTTGGTCCTCCGCCGCTTCCGGCGTGAGATAGATAACCGGACGGAACAGTCCGAAGAGACAGGGGGACGGCAGGCCCTCCGCCAGATAGACCGGGAGCGTGCTTTCTGCATCCGCCAGCGGCTGACGGATTCGTTTCATTTTCCGGTAAAAATGGAGGTTGGAGCACAGGAGCGCCAAGAGCGCTGTCGCCGCACCAATCACGTAAATCCCAGACAATACCTGACGCAGATTAGCATACAAGGCATAGGTGTAGACGCCGTCTTCCTCGATCACACCGCAGCCGGTATTATACTGAACGGAGAATTTGATGGTGGGGTTGAGATAGAAATTCCGGTCCGTATAGGAGTAGGTAAAGACCTCACCGGGCTGGAAATTCTCCAGCATGCCGTCTACATCCTCTTGGGGGATCCCTTCCACCTTGCCGGTACGGATGGCGTAGAGATCCACCTCCTCCATGGCGCTCTCTACATCCGGGAGGGGTAAAGCGGTGACAGGCAGGGAAAACAGCTGTACCGGAATCAGCAGACGCACCAATACAACCAGCCACAGGGCGTAGCGCTGCCATGGGGCAATAGGTAATTTACGCAGCAGGATCACCAGAATGATCAGCAGACTGGCGCTAACGATCCATTCAAGCATCTTCACCGCCTCCCTTCCCCTGCTCTGCCTGGTCCAGGATGGCCCGCAACTGCCGAAGGTCCTCCTCCGTCAGTTCCTGACGTTGGGCCATAGCACTCATCATTAGTCCCACGCTGCCCCGGTACACACGGTCCAGAAAGCTGCGTGTCTCCGATACCACTGCTGCCTCACGCTCCACTGCTGGATAGTACCGCTTTCCCTTCCCCACAATTTCACAGTGAATCAGGTCCTTTTCTTCCATACGGCGTAAGGTGGTGATAGTGGTGCTTTTAGCCCATCCTACTTTTTTACCCAGTGTGGCCACCAGTTCCATTACTGTCTGGGGATTTTTCTCCCATAAACAGTCTAAAATGTTCCATTCGTTGCCTGTCAGATGGACAGCCATCGCAATACACCTCCTCTCTGGTTTACTCTGTAGACCAATTTTAACATGACTGGTCTACATTGTCAACCAAATATAAAATTAATGTAGATATGAGAAGGGAATTTTTGCGCGAACTGAATATAAATGTGACGATTCTGTGATGTTTCTTATCCATAAATATGGTATGATAGAAAAAACAAAGTGAAAAGGAGACAAGCCATGTACCGAGTACTGCTGGTAGATGACGATCCCCACATCCAAATCACCAACGAGGCGTTTTTAAAAAAGCAGGGATATCAGGTTTACCAGGCAAAAAATGGTACAGATGCTCTGATGATTGCAGAATCTGCCGCACTGGATGCAGTTGTACTGGATGTAGATATGCCGGGAATGGACGGGGTCTCTGTATGCCGCCGCCTGCGGGAGATCAGCAGTGTCCCTGTTATTTTTCTCTCTGCCTATGCGAAAACAGATGACCGTATCCGCGGTTTGATGGCTGGTGGTGACGATTATCTGGGTAAGCCCTACTCTTTGGTAGAACTTGAACTGCGTCTTCGGCTTCGGATCCAGCGGCGGAATCACGAAGAAAGCAGTGAGGTACTGCGGAAGGGTGCGCTGGAAATTGATCTTGGTCTCCGCGAAGTCCGTTATGAGGGTGTGACAGCAGATTTTACCACCCTGGAATTCGACCTGCTGGCTGTTTTGGCCAGGAATCCTGGCCAGGTGTTTTCTTATGAACAGCTTTATGACCGGGTTTGGAAATCGCCTATGCACCGCGGGCTTCACAATATCCAGGTCTGCATGGCACGGACACGGCAAAAGCTGGAGCAGCTGTGTCCTGGCATGCATTATATAGAAACGGTGCGGCGGAAAGGATATCGTTTCCGCGCTATGGAAGAAAATGAGGTACCTAGATGAGAAAATCATCCGGAAACCATCTGCTTTTTTTGTCTGGAACCTTACTGGCCGGAGTATTGATATGTGTATTCCTGTTCCAGATGGACAACAAATATACTGCTGCTCTGTCCGGAGGCTATGGATATAATGTTCTCCAGGATGATTTGGATCAGGTGGCCTTTCTGGTGGATGGATGGGAATACTACCCTGGCAGCCTTTTGGACGCGGAGGATTTTTCCGGTGGCATCTCAGCAGAAAACTATACCTACATCGGTCAGTACCCTAATTTTTCTGCTTACCTGGACAGCCCCTATGGAACAGCCACCTATCGCATTCTGCTGGAGAACAAAGGAGAAGCTACGAACGTCGCGCTGTATCTGCCGGAGCTTCTTTGCGCAGGGCGGATCTACATCAACGGCGTTCTGGTGGGAGAACAAGGCAGTATAGAGCCATATGATCCCTGGGTCACAGACGGGATATATACCTTTCAGGCCGAGGGAACAACAGAGATCATTGTACAGTGTGCCAACTATACCCATTACTACTCCGGCATGTATTACCCACCGGCAGTGGGCTCTTTACATGCTATCGAGCGGATGATCACCCTCCGGCTTCTGATCTATGGCCTTCTATGCTTCTCATCACTGTCCATTGCACTCTCCCATCTGATCCGATGGCTGCTGGGGTGGGACAAGCTGACACGATGGATGGGCCTTTTGTGCCTGGCGTTCTCCCTGCGGGTGTGTTATCCCTTCCTGCGGGCAATGGGCATCCCTGTGATCCGGCCTCTTTATGCATTGGAGGATGTCTGCGGAAGCGCTGTATTGCTGTTTGCCATTTTACTGGCGGGTGAACTGGCTGGAGTGACAGACCGCCGATTACATAAGCGTTTTTGTCTCCCGGCAGCGGCCGCTCTCTGTGCAGCCAATATCGTTTTTCCGCTGGTCGTTCTTCCTTATGTGCCTTCCCTGATTAATTTTTATGGAATTTTACTGTTCATTTGGAAACTGGCGGCGGGGATATATCTCATTGTACTGGCAGGCCGTACGCTTGACTCTGATAGGCCGCTGGGACGCTACTTACTGTGTACCGGCGGAGCATATGGAATGTCTATTGCGGCATCCGTGATATTGGCCAACCGGTTTGAACCAATCTGCGGAGCCTGGCTGGAAGAATATGGCGGCTTTGCACTGGTGATGGGTTTTTCCGCCGTTATGATCCGGTGGGAAGTTCTGCTCACCCGGGAAAACCGGCATCTTACCCTCCACCTTCAGGAGGAAGTCGACCATAAGACGCAATGGCTGGAGACGCTGCTGGCGGAACGTCGGGAATTGCTGGCTAATTTGCTCCACGATCTTAAAAATCCTCTGGCTGCCCTGCGCAGTTACGCTGAGCTGGTACGCAGAGGCGGGATCGCCCTGGACGATGTGACAGCCAGTTATCTGGACGCACTGACTGAACGGGCAGGGGCCGTGGAGGAGCGTTTTGACATTCTCCAAAGTTTTTCGCGGGGTGAACGCCGGGTATCTTCTCAGGAACCGATTTTATTGAACGCATTTTTGCGTCAGTTTTATCTTAATAACCAGCTGGATGTGGAGATCACAGGTGTCGATTTTCATCTGAAGCTTCCCTCAACAGATATTATCGTGCGGGGCGACAAGGGACGTCTCAATGCTGCGTTGGAAAATCTCTGCTATAACGCCCTCTCTTTTACACCGGAAAACGGTACAGTAACGTTGGCGCTGAAACAGGAGGAGTCCTATGCAGTGATCACTGTACAGGATACGGGCATCGGTATCCCGGCGGAGAATCTTGCGCATATTTTTGACTGCGGTTTTACCGACCGTACTGATGATTCCGGTGATGGCCTGGGACTTTATATCGTGCGTACCATTGCCCTGGAGCATGGTGGGACGGTCAATGCTGTTTCTCAGGAAGGAAAAGGAAGTGTCTTTACGCTGCGCCTTCCGATTTATTCACCGGATCGTCACTGACAGATGCATACAGAAAGCTGAATGCCCCCGGACGCAGAATTGATTGCGTCCGGGGGCATCTCTTGCTGCTAGTTTGATAAGGGCCGCAGCACGCCATGTACGACGAAACGGGCATTTTCAAACTCATAGCTGCAGGTAGAAGGGTATTGATCGTAATAACTCTGCTCCTTGTATCCGGCCAGAGCAGCAAACATAGAACCATTTTTTCGATAATGGCCGTAAATAATGGAGTTGACATTGGAAAAGTCACAAGCTACGCGGCTGTCCAGAAATAGGCAACCTCCTGATATTCGTTTTCTGCCGGTTTTAAAAAGGGTACCGGCACCTCTTCCCCACTTTTTCTTGAACTGATGTAATGAACTGTTTCCAGAAAAATCATTTAGTGAATATATTGTACTGAAAGGTTTGCCGTTACGCTATAGGTTGGGGGGGATGTGACGAGCTTGTGAATTTACAAGTTCTACAGCCAATAAAAAAGCGCCCCGGATATTCCGGGGCGCTTTGGCACACAAGATAGGAACTGTAAGTTTGTTATTTGCCTCTCTTCCCTTTGCTTCTGCGGAAGGGCCCTACGCCTGCCACTGCCAAGCCGACTGCGGTGCAGGCGCCTATACCCGCCACGGCAAGGCCTACCTGTCCTGCCACAGAAAGCGGCGCCGGTGCGTCACTGGCAGAGTGATCAGCTTGCTGAGGATCTGTTGTTTCGGAGCTGGAATTGGTTGGCGGGATGGAGGCAAACGGATCTTCCTCGCTTTCCTCCAAAACAGAAGCGCCGTCCTCACCGGGGGTGGATTCTGGTGCTGCTGCGGCGTTGTCATCCGTGTCTCCGGCAATTTCACTTCCACTCTCCCCATCGGCACCATCAGTTTCAATATGGGAGGTAAGAGGGTTGGAGTGCAGACCGGAGTTTTGAGAAGCGGACCCATTATTACCCATCGCTTCCTCAGGGTTGGAACCTGTTTCTTGGGTAGTGCCGCCCTGTTCCGAATGCGGGTCTTCCTCCGTATCATCTTTCGGGCTCACCGCTTCTGCATCCGAGGTATCTCCGGGTATCTGCGTATTTCCCGAAGAAGCGTCATCAGTGGGGCCCTGTGGGAGCCACGAGTCGATAATAGATCCCGGAAACTGGGGAAGCCAGGGTATCAAATTTGTTCCATAATCCTGCGAATCACCTGGTTGCGGTACACGGTCCGGCGGGTTGGGAGTGATGCTGCCGCCCCGGTTGCCGCCTTGATCGTCGCTGTCTTCATTAGGAAGGTGAAACACGTCGGAACTCCAGAAGGCATATCCGTCGTGGCTGTCATACTCTGCGCAGATGCGATACAGGCGAGGGGTATTCTCCAGTTCACAGAATATGCAGAGAATACTGCCATCGTTTTCTATGACCTCAAATTCCGACCAGCGGGTCCAAGTATATCCCCCATCTGAGGATATCTCTCCCCACAGGTCTGTGTACTCCGGCAGTTCCAGAACTGCAAAATCTGCGGAACAAGCGTTCTCTCCACGCCATGTCACATCCGTTACGGTAATGCGCTGGGTTTCGTACCAGTGTACCGTCAGCGTTAAAGGCCGGGCAGAGGCTATCGGATCCCCATTTTCACTCAGAAACTGGCCGGTGAGCGTCACTTCCCCGGAAGTACGTCCATCATAGCCGCTCATATCCCAGGCAACAGGGACATCCACCCGCTCTTCGGTCCCCTGACTTTCTATATCCGTCCGTAGGTAGGAAGGCAGATGTTCTGAAAAAAGGAAGGTTCCTTCTGCCAGCCACAAATCATCCGGATCGTCGTTGAGATTATTGACAAACGCCGGAGCCCACTGGATGAGAGAGCTGTCGAGCTGAGAACCGGAAAGAGAGATAGAGCCGCCAGACTCCTGTACGATCAGGAAGCCCTCGCCCTGTGTATCCAGTGTTACACTTTTCAGATTCAATTTTCCGCCTGCTTTTACGATGATCAGACCGCTTTGTGACAGGACTCCCCTGATAACAGGGCTTGCCTCATCCTTACCGCCGATGGATAACGTACCGATCTCCAGGCAGCCGCCGCTTTCAATGATGACCGGCCCGGTGATGTTGACGGTCAGCTCCCCTGCGTACATCCCTTCCGGAAGCTCTTTGCCGGCAAACTGGGATGACACTGTGGTATAGCTGATGATCTCCCCCTCACCGATGGTGCAGGATCCCAGCTCTGCCGTATATGTTTCAGGCGCAGATGGCTCTGTCTGGTCTTCAGGAGGCGTGTACACCATAGCGCTGGCGGTGATCCCCTGGCTGCCGATGAGAACCAAGAGACACAGCGAAACGATGAATCTGCGTATCTTAGGGTAATATGCCATATGTATTCCTCCTGCAAGATAAAAACTAGTTTAATTTTATCAGATCCATTTCTTGATATCAATATTTATACAAAATGTGATTTTTGTCTGGATTTGCTCAGAACAGTTAAAGAAAAGCAAACGGGAGCAGACTTGATACACAAGTCTGCTCCCGTTATTTAATTCAAAGATTACAGCGGCGTCCGGCAGGAATAGTATTACTCAGCCAGAAGCTTCTCCAGAGCTGCCAGCTTCAGGCAGGTACAGAACACCGCGATGGCCTGCTCCAACTCCTCCACGGGAGGAAGGCTGGGAGCAATGCGGATATTCCGATCTCTGGGGTCCACACCATAGGGGAACGTGGCACCTGCACCGGTCATCACAACACCGGCCTCCTTGCACAGGGCCAGGGTCCGCTTGGCCAGGCCGTCCATAGTATCCACGCTGACAAAATAACCGCCCTTGGGCCGCTTCCACTGGGCGATACCCAGAGGTGCGATCTCCTTATCCAGAGCGCTGACTACAGCGTCGAACTTGGGCTTCATAATGGCGGCATGCTTCTTCATCAGCTCCAAGGTGTGAGCCTTGTCCTTAAGAAAACGGACATGGCGCAGCTGATTGACCTTGTCGTAGCTGATGGTCTGGATGCCCAGAAGCTTGGTCATGTACTTGATATTGTCTACGCTGGAGGCCATAACAGACACACCGGCGCCGGGCAGCGTGACCTTGGAAGTGGAAGCGTACTCAAAGACCATGTCGGGGTTTCCAGCTTCCCGGCAGAGGGTGATGATATCGGCAAAGGGAACGAACTCGCCGTCGAACTCATGGATGCAGTAGGCATTGTCCCACATGAGCAGGAAATCGGGGGCGGCGGGCTTGAGGTGGGTGATCCGACGGATGGTCTCATCGCTGTAGATAACGCCCTCGGGGTTGGAGTACTTAGGTACGCACCACATACCCTTGACGGCGGGGTCCTTGACAGCCTCCTCTACCGCATCCATATCCGGGCCGTTCTCCGTCATCTCAATGGTGATCATTTCCATGCCGAAAGACTCACTGATTTTGAAATGCCGGTCATATCCGGGAGCTGGGCAAAGGAATTTTACCTTTTCTAACTTTGACCAGGGTTTTTCGCTGTGGAGCAGACCGTGGGTATAAGCTTTAGAAATGGTATCATACATCAAGGTCAAACTGGCGTTGCCGCCAATAAAGCACTCCTCGGGTTGGCAACCTAAAATCTCGGCGAAATAGCGCTTAGCACAAGGCAGGCCTGTCAGCTCACCATAATTGCGTACATCTACGCCATCTACCACACAGTCCTCCGGTTTTTCCAGTACCGAGAGAATACCGCTGACCAGGTCCAGCTGCGCTTTTCCGGGCTTTCCACGGGACATATCCAGTTTCAGACCCTTGGCCTTCAGAGCTGCAAAATCTTCTGTAACGGCACTGTACTCTGCCTGCAGCTGTTCTCTGCTCATGCTCCTGTATTCCATCGTTATTTGCTCCTTTCCATGTGATACGCGCCGATAATCTGGCGGTATCTGTTCAACATATTTTACTATATCCTTTAAAAAATAGCAAGCTGGATTCAATGTATATTCATGGTCAGATCGCCATTGAGAAAAGCCGTGAAAAAAGGGACGCCCGCATTGCGGACGTCCCAAAGATATCAAATTGTAAGGAATCAGCCCTGCTCGCGCATCTTGGCAAAGCACTCGCTGCAGTAAACAGGACGATCGCTCTTGGGCTCAAAGGGAACCCGAGCCTCGCCGCCGCAGTTGGCGCAAACCGCAGTGAAGTACTCGCGGGGACCGCGGGCAGCGTTCTTGCGGGCGTCACGGCAGGCCTTGCAGCGCTGGGGCTCATTCTGGAAGCCGCGCTCAGCGTAGAACTCCTGCTCACCGGCAGTGAATACGAACTCCTGGCCGCACTCCTTGCAAACTAAGGTCTTGTCTTCGTACATGATCTTACCCTCTCTTTTTGAATAGAAAAAAATATATTGCGCTCAGCCGTTGCTGATATCGCCGGAAGTAAGGTGCCGTGCTACTTTGCGCCGGATGCGCTGCACGGCGTTGTCCACCGATTTGGGGGACCTTGAAACCGCCTCGGCCATTTCCCGTGTGGTCAGGCCATCTAAATATAACCCCAAAATCTTCGCCTCAAACTCGGACAACTGCTTTTGGACATCACGCAAAATGTCCTGCACACCCTCACGACCGATGATCAGATCCTCAGGATTGGCCTGGGAAGGAAGAGGTGCGCCCAAAGAGGTAGTATGGCTGTCAAAGAAGGGTATTTCAAGTGGAACCGACTGGTTCAGCGGAGTATGTTTATCACGGGCGGCAGTCCGTACCGCAGAATACAGACGGTTGCGGATACAAGTTTCTGCATAAGTGCGGAAGCTGGCCGATTTCCCGGCGTCGTACTCCCGGACTCCATAAATCAAGCCGATCATACCCTCCTGGACCAGGTCGTCGCTGTCGCCGCCTGCCAGGAAATAGGGACGGGCCAATTGCCGGACCACACGATTATAGCGGGTGACTAGAGTCTCCTCTGCGTCGCGGTCCCCCTGATGGGCCAGAGCGCATAACGCATCGTCCGTCAGATCAATATATACGGCATATTTGGCATTGTGAATCGACATGGCTTATTATACCTAGTTCTTCTTCTGTTTGTCAAGTAAATATTAAAAATTTATGAACAGGAGCTTCAAATTTTTACAGTTTGCACGAAAGAGGCCAGACGGTTTGCACATTCAGAAGCGTGTTCCTGGGTTTTTGCCTCCACCATGACCCGGATCAGCGGCTCTGTGCCGGAAGCACGCACCAGGACACGTCCGTCGCCGCCCAGTGCCTCCTCCTCCTGGCGAATGGCATCTGCCAATTCCGGCGAAGCCATGACCGCTTCCTTGAGCCCCTGGCGGTTCTCCAGCTTCACATTTACCAATACCTGGGGATAGGAGGGGCAAATAGAGGCAAGCTCACTGGCTTTCTTCCCGCTGCGGCTGAGGATCTGCAGGAATTGCAGAGCGGTTAGCTGGCCGTCGCCGGTGGTGGCAAAATCGGTAAAAATCGTGTGGCCGGACTGCTCTCCGCCGATGCGATAGCCGAACTCCAGCATCTTCTCCAGCACGTTCCGGTCTCCTACCGGAGTGCAGATCAGACGGATATTGTTCTTGTTGCAGAATTCATGGAGGCCCAGGTTGCTCATGACAGTGCCTACGATAGCACGGCCGGTAAGGGTGCCTTCATCCCGCATATGGAGACCGCAGACTGCCATGGTTTTATCGCCGTCGATGAGATTCCCCTTCTCGTCGATCATCAGGCACCGGTCTGCGTCGCCGTCAAAGGCCACGCCCAGATCATAGCCGCCGGCGGTGACCATGGCGGCCAGACTATCCAGATGGGTGGAGCCGCAGCGGTCATTGATGTTGATGCCGTTGGGCTTGCGATGGATGAAATCCGCCTCGATCTCAAAGCCGGCAAAGAGGTCGGGAGCCGTGGCAGCGGCAGCGCCGTTGGCGCAGTCCACCAGAATCCGAAGGCCTGCCAGATCATCGGTGACAGTACTCTGCAGGTGTTTGATATACTCATATTTCAGGTTCTTCATGCCGTGAATCCGCTTGCCGATGCCGCTGCCCTTCTCGATAGGCATGGGATCGCCGGAGAGGATCTTTTCCTCCACCAGCTCCTCCAGGGCGTCGGAGAGCTTGTAGCCCTGGCCGTTGAAGACCTTGATGCCATTGTGCTCAAAGGGGTTGTGGCTGGCGGAGATCACTACGCCGGCATCTGCCTCCACCTTTACGGTGAGATAGGCTACAGCGGGGGTGGGGATCACGCCCAGGGGCATCACGTCGCCGCCCACAGAGGTGATGCCGGAGATCAAAGCACTCTCCAGCATGTCGGAGGAGATGCGGGTGTCCATGCCGATGGTGATGAGGGGCGCGCTCCCCTTCTTCTCCTTCAGCACCATGGTTACCGCCTGGCCTACGCGAAAGGCCAGCTCTGCTGTCAGGTTCTCACCTACGATGCCCCGGATACCGTCTGTTCCAAATAGTTTGCCCATAGTGGTTCTCCTTTATTTACAGAATTTTTCATCAACTAATGACCAAGCGGATCAAAGGTGAAAAGACCTTATCCGCTTTCCTTAACAAATACTTCTGTCGATTAGACAGAATAGCCGCTCAAGCTCCTCCGCAGGGAGTGGTTTCGCAGGTATCCACCTAGAAGCCAGCTCCTGCAGTGCCGCCGTATTGCCGATGATCTCCTTGACTGTCTGATAGGCATAGGTGTTTGCATCCAGTTCATATGGCAGCGACAAATAAGCGGCTTTGAAATGTTCCGTATCTCCAGTCAGTACAGACATCTTCCAGGTGTTATCCACCAGCTTATAACATACTCCATTGTACAGGATAACATAAAAACGGCTTACTTGGACCTGCTGGTCAAATAACTCCGGACGAAGATACTGAAGGGCGTGGCGAAGTTCATGGTAGAGATAAAACAGCGCCTCCTGCTCTGGAGCAGTCTGCAGCAGGCTCTTATTCAGGAAGAGGGTTCGGCAGGTCGGATCAAAAGATCCAAAAGCTGTTTCATATCCCTCCTGCATCTCCCAGGAGAGGGCAATTTCTAAATCGTGCTCCTTACAGTATCGCTCAAAGCATACCTCTACATCCAGCATAGGCCTTCCTCAAAATAAAAATATTGAAACAGCCGAACTACGTCTCTTCGTCATCAGAAAACAGATACCGGAGCATCCGCTCCGGGTTCTCCAGAAAGCGTCTTGTGAGCTGGTAATGTTCCGTCTCCTGATACGTTGTCGGATGAATGCCATCCTCCCTGAGCTCATAGATCCTGGCTCCGGGATAGGCCATCAGGATAGGCGAGTGAGTGGCTACAATGAATTGGGAGTCCTGTTCCACCAGCTGGTGCATCTCCCCCAGCAAAGTCAGCTGCCGGGTAGGTGACAGTGCCGCCTCCGGCTCGTCCAGAAGGTAGAGCCCGTTTCCTCCGAAGCGGTTCTGTACCAGGGCCAGAAAGCTCTCCCCATGGGACTGGTGGTGCAGGGACACACCGCCGTAGCTGTCGATCAGCCTGGGGCTGAAGGAGGGCTCTTCATCCATCTCATCGATATTGGTGGCTACGTTATAGAAACTCTCCGCCCGAAGAAAAAAGCCGTCACGGGGGTAGTGCCGCTTGGCTACTGTGATATACTCCCCCAGTTCCGAGTGGGTAGCCCGGGTAGAGAAAGTAAAGTTTCTGGTGCCGCCCTCGGCATTGAAACCGCAGGTCACGGCAATAGCTTCCAGCAAGGTGGATTTCCCGCTGCCGTTCTCCCCCACCAGGAATGTCACTGGCGCATCCAGCGACAGGCGATGTTCCTTCAGCCAATTCACTGCCGGAAGCAGATTCAGATAACTCCTCTCCGGCAGCGGACGGCGGAGAAACACGCTTTCCGCATACAGGGTACCCATATCACAGACTCAGCTGGTCCATGGCACCGCCCGGGACGCTGAGGCCCAGGTGCTCATAGGCCTTGTGGGTGACACAACGGCCCCGGGGCGTCCGGGTGAGAAAACCGATCTGCATCAGATAGGGTTCATAGACGTCTTCCAGGGTCACCGATTCCTCATTGATGGTGGCTGCCAGGGTCTCAAGGCCCACCGGGCCGCCGCCGTAGTACTGAATGATGGCAGTGAGCATCCGGCGGTCGATGTTGTCAAGGCCCAGATAGTCCACTTCCAGGGCGGTGAGGGCTGCATCGGCCACCTCCCGGGTGATGACGCCATCGGCCTTCACCTGGGCGAAGTCCCGGACACGGCGAAGCATCCGGTTGGCAATTCGGGGCGTACCCCGGCTGCGCCGGGCAATCTCCATAGCGCCCTCCGGCTCAATAGGGGCCTCCAGAATACCGGCGGACCGGGTTACGATCAAGGCTAATTCCTCGGGGGTGTAGAGCTCCAGCCGCAGTGTCACGCCGAACCGGTCACGAAGGGGCGCGGAAAGCTGCCCGGCCCGGGTAGTGGCACCGATAAGAGTGAACTTCGGGAGGTCCAGCCGGATAGAGTTGGCGGAAGGGCCTTTCCCGATAATAATATCGATGGCAAAATCCTCCATGGCGGGATAGAGCACCTCCTCCACCGAGCGGTTGAGGCGGTGGATCTCATCCACAAAGAGGATGTCGTTTTCGTTCAGATTGGTGAGGAGCGCCGCCAGGTCTCCCGCCTTTTCAATGGCGGGGCCGGAGGTGATGCGGACATTGACCCCCATCTCATTGGCAATGATACCGCTGAGGGTGGTCTTGCCCAGGCCCGGAGGGCCGTGGAGCAGCACATGGTCCAAGGGCTCGTGGCGCATCTTGGCCGCCTGAATAAACACCTCCAGGTTGCCCTTGGCCTTTTCCTGACCGATGTACTCCTTCAGCGTCTTGGGCCGCAGGGAGTACTCCCCTTCGTCAGCCGCCGTCAGAGTGGTGGTCACCAGGGAGGGTTCCTCCTCCATGTATACGTTGTCTCCGGAAAAATCAATACTCAAAGGTCCTTCTCTCCCCTTTCCGCCTACAGACGCCGGGACGCATCAATAGCGGATGATGTAGTAGATCACGTAGGCCCAGCTCATAAGGCCGTGTACAATGGCCCAGAATACTGAGTGCCAGTTGGTGTAGGAGATCACCATGGCCAGACAGGTGCCGAAGGTGATCCCGGATTTTACAATGGTTTTTGTCGTCTTTCGATTTTCGTATTCCATTTCATTTATCCTATAATTCCAGTTCCCGCAGGCAGTCCAGGAAAGCGTCCTCACCCCAGGTGTTGATCTTGAAGAACATGGCCTTGCTGCCGCCGGAGGTGATGGCAGAGAGGAACAGATGCTGCCCCTCCCCTATCAGCGTCACGTTCATGCTTACCCGGTTGCCGCCCATGGCGCTGTAACGTTCGTACACCCGGACAGCGCAGCGCACGCCGCCGGAGGACCAGTCGCTGCCGTCTTCAAAGTCGGCGGAAATACCGGAGTCCATTACGGCCCGGTCGATCCGGTTCAGGACGTCGTCAAAGTTTCCGTATATCTGCTGTTCCAGCTTGGCCATAATGCTGCCTCCTTTTCTGCGTACAGATGTAATTATGCTTTTACCATTTTCTTCAGGGCCTGGCGGATGATCTGCTCCAGTGGCTGGGTAAGATCCACGTCCTTGAGAGCAATATTGATCTCGCTCTGGGAATACCCCAGCACTGCCAGGGCGGCGGAGGCCTCAGAGAGCTTATTGTCGGGGATGATGGTCACTGCGGCGCCAGGGACCGCCCCGCCGCCGGCGGAGATGGTCTGTCCCTTGCTGAGCTTGTCCTTCAGCTCCAGGATCACCCGCTGGGCAATTTTCTTTCCGACGCCTTGGGCGCAGGTGAGAGCCTTCTCGTCGCCGGTGATGATACTCAGGGCCAGGTTGGCAGGCGTGGAGGCGGAGAGGATGCTCAGCGCTGCCTTGGGTCCCACGCCGCTGACGGAAATGAGCTGCTGGAAGAGGGTCAATTCCTCCTGAGTGGCAAAGCCGTAGAGCTCCATAGCGTCTTCTCGGACGTTGAGATAGGTATATAGTTTCCCCGGCTCCCCTTTTTTCAGATTGGCCAGGGTATAGGTAGTGGTGCGGCAGGCATAGCCCACGCCGCCGCAGTCGATGACCGCCAAATACGGTTCGATATGGGCCACTGTGCCATTGAGATAGTAAAACATGGTTCCTCCATTATCCGTCCTGTGAGACGGCTCTTACTCCTTCAAAATATACTGAAACGCACCGGTGTAATACAGCTCCAGGCGGAACTCCAGGAGGCGGTCGTTGAGGTTCAGAAACCCCGTCAGATTCGCCTGACAGTACCCGTAGCTCTCATCCATAATGTCCAGGGAGAATGATGGAAACTCCTGCAAGAAAGCAGGGAGAGTCATTTTCCGGCCGATAAAGCTGCCGCAATTGCCGCAGAGGACATCGGTATATTCCATAAGATAGACATAGGAACTCTCCCAGTCCACCCCGGTGATCTCTATATCCCCCTTCACCTGGCCATAGGGCTCTGTGGTGCGCACATAGCCGTACTGAGTTGCCAGGTGCAGTGTATCCCCCTTCGCTGCCAGGGCCACGACATAGGCGTCATGGAGGCTGTAGGGCGGATCTGTGTAGGGCTTCTTCACAACGATTTCCATACCTTCACCTCGTGTCATACTTTTTCGGGTCAAATACCCGCTCGGTGTTCAGCAGTGAGGTAGCTGCCCGGCCGTGGCAGATGGCGAGAGCCAGAGCATCAGCTGCGTCGTCAGGCCGGGGGATCTCCTTCATTTTCAACAGTCGCTGGGTCATGAGCATGACCTGCCGCTTGTCAGCGCCGCCGTAGCCTGCCACTGCCTGTTTGACCTGCATGGGAGTGTACTCGTATACCGGTACTCCGGCTTGTTCTGCTGCCAGCAATATGACGCCCCGGCCATGGGCCACAGCGATGCCGGTGGTGATGTTCTTGGTGAAAAACAGCTCCTCCACAGCCATCTCCTGTGGTTTGAACTGCCGCAGCAGCTCCTCCATGTCCTCGGAGATCTGGAGAAGGCGGCGGGACAGAGGCAGGCCCGCCGGAGTGGTGATCACACCGTAGCGCAAAAGGGTCTGCCGTCTGCGATCTACCTCCACCAGCCCAAAGCCGATGGTGGCTACACCCGGATCAATACCCAACACCCGCATATGCCCGCCTCCTCTCCTTGATCAATTGACATCGGTCTTATTCTAACATTTGTTTGAGGAAAAGGCAACGAGCAATCCGGAGGGCTTTATTGGCGTCCCAGGACCAGCCCTGCCACCCGGGCGGACTCTGCCGCATCTTTTACATAATAGTCCGCGCCGATCTGGCGGGCAAACTCCTCCGTCACCACTGCGCCGCCTACCATCACCTTGCAGGAAGCTCCGGCAGAGCGGAGAGCCTGGATGGTAACGCCAATATTCTGGGCAGTAGTGGTCATGAGAGAAGACAGACCTACCAGTGGAGCGCCGGTATCCAACGCGGCTTTTACCACCGTATCCGGCTCCACATCGCGTCCCAGATCCACCACCTGGTAGCCGTAGTTTTCCAGAAGCATTTTGACGATGTTCTTGCCGATATCGTGGACGTCGCCTTTCACCGTTGCCAGGATCACAGTGCCCTTCTTCCCTTCTCCCTGGGGAAGATAGCGGTCAATGACGGTGAAGGCGGCCTTTACCGCTTCTGCAGAGGCCAGCAGCTGGGGCAAAAACAGCTTGCCCTTCTCATACCGTTCCCCTACCAGATCCAGGGCGGGAATGATATGGCCGTTAATAATCTCCAGCGGCGGTACATTCTGCAGGAGGGATTCCACGGTCTCGGGGACCTCCCCTTTTTTTCCGGTCAGGATCAGATCCTTCAGCGCGGCTCCGGCGACGGAAGACGCGGCTGCCTGTCCGGAGGGCTCGGCACTGTGCCGGGCGATGTAGGCGGCACAGCCCGGATCCTCCCCCCGGAGAAGCTTTGCTGCATCGATCGCATCCATCACCTGGGCGGAAGAAGTATTGACAATGGCCACATTCAGCCCTGCCGCAAGGCAGGCGGAGAGATAGGCGCAGTTTACCGCGTCCCGATGGGGCAGGCCGTGGCTGACGTTTGACACGCCCAGAATGGTCTTGTAGCCTGCTTGCCGGACCAAACGGATGGCCTCCGGTGTGGCCATAGCACTGGCGGGATCGACCGACGCAGCCATAGCCAGGCAGTCGATAAACACATCCCTGATGCCCATCTGCTCTGCTGCGTTTGCGATCCGGATAGCTGTCTCTGCCCGGCAAGCGGGATCATTGGAAATACCTTGGCTATCCAGCGCCAAAATGATAAGGCCTGTGCCATATTTGGCAGCCAATGGAAGCATGGCTTTCATGCTTTCCGGGTCTCCGTTGACCGAGTTAAGGACAGGGCGGCCGCTGCATATACGAAGGGCTTGTTCCAAAGCCACTGGATCGGAGCAGTCGATGACCAGAGGCAGAGGTGATACCTTTTGGATCGCCAGGATCAGAGCGGGCAGCGCAATTTTTTCGTCAATATCCGGCAAACCGGCATTGACCACCAGAAAATCTGCCCCCTCCTCCTGCTGTTCGATGGCCAGTTCCGCGGCATAGTCGTAGTCGCCGGAGCGAAGGGCATCCTGCAGCTTTTTCCGTCCGGTGGGGTTGATCCGTTCGCCTACAGTGGCGATGGTATTCCTCCGCAGTTCCACCACTCCCTGCCAGCCGCACAGCCGACACACGCCGTCTGGCTGCCGCACAGGCGGAATATGGTCTTTCAGTAAGGGGCTGAGCGCACGGATATGATCCGGCGTGGTACCGCAGCAGCCACCCAAAATGGCGGCGCCGTCGCTGAGAAAATCCTTGGCACAGGCAGCAAACTCCTCCGGCCCGACGTTGAACACAGTCCGTCCATTTTCCATCCGGGGTAACCCAGCATTGGGCTGGATCATCACCGGCAGATGGGTAGCGGCAATCATCTTCTGGAGGGCGGGCCGCAGCTCCCGGGGGCCGAGGGAACAGTTGATGCCCACCACATCCGCGCCGAGACTGGTGAGGGTAACGGCAGCAGCTGCGGGATCGGTGCCCAGAAATGTCCGGCCATCCTCCCCGAAGGTCATAGTGACAAAGACCGGCAGATCCGTGTGTTCCTTTGCGGCCAGAAGAGCGGCTTTGGCCTCCCGCAGATCACTCATTGTCTCAATGAGAATAAGGTCTGCTCCGGCTGCGGCGCCGGTAGTCATGACCTCTGCAAAATTATTGTAAGCTTCTTCAAAGGACAGCTCTCCCAGAGGGGCCAGAAGCGCACCCAACGGCCCCACATCAAGCGCCACATAAACAGGGCGCTCTCGGCCTTCTGCCGCCTTGCGTGCCAGAGAAATGCCGGCGGCAATACACGGGCGGGGGTCCTGGCCCATCTTACAGCGGCTGGCGCCAAAAGTGTTGGCAGTAAGGATATCTGCGCCGGCGTCAGCATAATCGGCGTGAATGGCGGCCACTATGTCAGGATCTGTTAAATTAAGCAATTCCGGAATATGTCCGGCTTCCAGCCCCCGGGCCTGGAGCATGGTGCCCATGCCGCCATCGAAAATATGATGCTTGGTGAGATCGATCATCGAATCACGCCTCTCTTTTCCTTGTAATGGGGACATCATAGCATAGCCGCACAGTCATTGCAAATCTTTCCGGAAAAGGGGCGGGGCTGCTGCCGGCATACATCAAAAACCGCGGGAGCTTGTGTAGGAGGACGAGGGCGGATTGTCAATCCATAAATTGACCAAAAAGTAAAAAAGAGCGCTGCTGCCTGCAGAAATCTCTGGAAGGGATGATTACAATTTGTATATCACAAAAACACGCAATATATGGTGGAAAAATGCTGGGTAGCCATACAAAATATAAGAAATTGTAAGGGAACAAAGCTTTTTCACTCGCCTTTGTTTCTGTGGTTAACATAATATTGTTTACATAACATTTTGTCATAACCTACAAAAAAGAAAGGATTTCCTTTTTCTCCCTTGCGAATACAGGCTTTTTGCACTATATTATTGAGTGACACTTTTGCTGGCAACGGTGTTGGTACACATAAAAACTAGGATTCTAAACCTTGTCCACAGTGCATATGCTGTGGCGAGGTGATGGAAATGCGTGGACGGCCCCTGTTGCGGACAATCAGGCTCAAGCCGGTTGACCCCTCCCTGCTTCGCAGTTTGCTGCTGGCCCTTTTCTTTTTGACCGGTTCGCTGGTTGGGTATCTGTGCGCCAGATCGTGGGACTCAGTCGCCCAAACTGCTTTGAGCGGCTATTTGACAGACTACTGTACAGTCTATGATGCAGGCGGAGTGACAGCATCTGCTGGCAGTTGTGTCATACTTTATTTTGGCTATACAGTCCTGACTTTCCTGCTGGGGTTTGCCTCTGTAGGTGTGGTCTTGATCCCGGCGCTGGCAGGGGTGTTTGGATTCCTTACGATGTACACGGTCTCAGGATTTGTGTGCTGCTTTGGACGGCAGGGTGTCCTTCTGGCGATGGGGGCGCTCATTATCCGCCTTCTTTTTACATTGCCGTGCTTTTTTGCCATGGCAGGAGCGGCATGGCCGCTGTCTACGGAGTTGAGTATGCTCACATTTGGTCATGGCCGGCGTTCGGCTCCAGTTCTGTATGGGAGCCGTTATTTTATTCTCTTTGCGTTGTGTGTTGTGATTCTTACAGTTGGCGTTTTTTGCGAAAGGCTGATGACCCCCCTCCTCTTCCGGCTCGCGATGGGGGGTATTGCCGCCTGATTTTATAGAAAAGGAGGGATGCGCTGTGGAAGATTATATCGCTGGATATATGGCTTATCTGGAAACAGAGCGCCATTCCTCTGACAACACGGTGGCATCCTATGTACGGGATGTGACACAGTTTGCCCACTATCTTCAGGATGATGAGCACGTGGAGATCTGCGACTGTCAGGAGGAGCACGTGGAGCGGTATATGGCCTATATGGCAGGAAAAGGCAAGTCCCCTGCCAGTGTGGCCAGATGCATTGCCTCATTAAAGTCTTTCTACAACTACCTTCTTTCTCACGAGAAGGTGACCCATAATCCTGCCAGAAACACCACGCCGATCCGCACAGAGCGCAAATATCCTCAGATCCTGACCGGCAAAGAAGTGGAGTTGTTTCTGGAACAGCCGCAGTGCGTCGATCCCAAGGGATACCGGGATCATGCCATGCTGGAGCTTCTCTATGCTACCGGCATCCGGGTCAGCGAGCTCATCAGCCTGGATCTGGATGACGTCAATCTTCCGGCGTCCTTTATCCGCTGCTCCAGCCGCGGACGGGAGCGGATCATTCCCCTGTACGCCACGGCAGTACGGGCACTGAGCGACTACATACGGGATATCCGTCCTCAGATCGTGCTGGATAGTCAGGAGCAAGCCCTGTTTGTGAATATGAATGGTGAGCGTATGAGTCGCCAGGGCTTCTGGAAGATCATCAAGTACTATCAGGAGAAAGCCCAGATCGACAAGGATATTACCCCCCATACCCTGCGCCACTCCTTTGCGGCCCATCTTTTGGAAAACGGCGCGGATCTGCGCTCCATTCAGGAGATGCTGGGACACGCAGATATTTCCTCCACCCAGATTTACTCCCATCTGGTCAAGCAGAAGCTGCAGGATGTCTATCACAAGGCCCACCCCCGGGCATAATATCGAGATAAAAAATGCCCCTGCGGACGCTTTCGCTTCCGCAGGGGCATCTCTGTTTTGCTGGGAGTGCAGACCAGGCTTTATTTGCGGCGTGTCGTTTTTTTCCGCTGGCCAGTTTTTGTCCGTCGGCTCTGGCGAGGAAGATTAGCGCCCACAAGGGCGGCCAGCAATCCACCTGCCGCCATGGACAGGCCAACGCCTACCAGCCCATTCTCTACCGCTACGGATCTGTTGGTGAGCAAGGCTACCGCCAAGGTAAGGACCAGAAAAACAACGGTCACAGCGGATACGGTAAGTACAGCCCCTTCCTGCCGGGCCAGCACGCTGTATACACAGCCCAGGAAGGACGCGGCCGCCGCCGCAACACATACCATGGGATAGAGCACATCCTCCCCCAGCAGCTCCCGGTGGATCAGAAGCGCACACAGGAGCTGGAAGGCCACATAGGCCGCCAGCGCAATGCATCCCCCGATCACGCTGTTTTTCACCATCCCCTTCGGCAGGGACATGACGACTTTCGACATAAGATAACCTCCCGGAAAATATACTGACTGCTCCAGTATATTTTCCGGGAGGTTATCTTATGCGTAGGGAAACGTTGTTTACTTGACCTCGTTGTCAGAACCCTCGGGGATCTTGGCGGGCTCCTCCTTGGCCTCCTCCTCAGCCTTAGCCTTCTTGGAAGCCTTCTTGTCAACAGGCTGCTGGCTGTTGTTGGTGGAGACAGCCCACTTGGTCAGCTCCATGCGGACCCGGTCATCACTGGTCTCGATGACAATGGTCTCCTCGCCTACCATGACGATCTTACCAACAATGCCGCCGATCGTGGTAATCTGATCACCCTTTTTCAGGCTGTTGCGCATCTCCTCGGCCTGCTTTTTCCGCTTGTTCTCCGGACGGATCATCAGGAAATAGAAGATGGCGATCATCACCAGGATCATACCAATGCTGTAAAACTGTTCCATGTCATACTCTCCTTCAAAACGAACAGACTTCTCGTATTATACAAAATGTGGACAGATTTGGCAAGTCCTAAATTTTCTGCTCCAACAGAGGACTGTAGTGACTGCGGAAGGCATCATAATCTCCGCTGTCCAGAGCCCCGCGGATGCGCTCCATCAGGGTATTGTAGAACCAGAGATTGTGCATCACCGCAAGGCGCATAGCCAGCATCTCCTCCGCCTTAAACAGGTGGCGGAGATAGGCACGGGAGAAGCTGCGGCACACAGGGCAGTCACATTCCGGGTCAATGGGCTGGGTATCCAGCTTATACTTCTCGTTTTTGATATTGAGGCTGCCCTGCCAGGTAAACAGCCGACCATGTCGGGCGTTCCGGGCAGGCATGACGCAGTCGAAAAAGTCCACTCCCCGGTAGACCCCCTCGATGATATTGGAGGGCGTTCCCACGCCCATGAGGTAGCGGGGTTTATCTGCGGGCATGTGGGGCTCCACTGCATCGATGATGTCATACATCACCTGGGTCTCCTCCCCTACTGCCAGGCCTCCGATGGCATAGCCATCGCAGGGGAGCTTTGCGATCTCATCCATGTGCCAGACCCGCAGGTCCTCGTAGGTGCCCCCCTGGTTGATGCCAAAGAGCATCTGACCAGGGTTCAAGCAGTCCGGTTCGGCTACCAGCCGTTGATGCTCCGCTACGCACCGTTCCAGCCAGCGCAGGGTACGCTCACAGGAGGCTTTCACATAGTCGTAGGGCGCAGGGTTCTCCACACACTCGTCGAAAGCCATGGCTATATCACTGCCCAGATTGGCCTGGATGCGCATGGACTCCTCCGGCCCCATAAAAATCCGACGGCCATCAATGTGGGAGGCAAAGGTTACCCCCTCCTCGGTGATCTTCCGCAGACCGGACAGGGAGAACACCTGGAATCCTCCGGAGTCGGTAAGGATAGGACCATCCCAGTCCATCATCTTGTGGAGCCCGCCCAGAGCCCGGACCACGTCATCGCCGGGCCGCAGGTGGAGGTGGTAGGTGTTGCTCAGCTCGATCTGACATTTGATTTGTTTCAGATCGTGGGCACTCAGAGCCCCTTTAATGGCGCCCTGGGTTCCTACATTCATAAAGACAGGGGTCTCCACGATGCCCCCGTGGGCGCAGGAAAAACGGCCGCGCCGGGCGCGGCCCTGAGTTTTGATGATCTCGAACATCCTTTACTCCTGTCCCGGGGCCTGTTCCTTACCATCCCCGGTGGTCTTTTCTTGATCCTCTGCAGTCTTTTTGGCGGCAGGGTCTTCTTCCATCATCCCATCAAAATAGCTGGGATGTCTATGATCCTGTTTTTCCAGCCATCGGGCGATCCTGGGGGTAAGCCATAGGGCACCGCCGCCGATGACAAGGAACAACACCAGAAAGATAAAGGGGGCGGCAGTTTCTCCCACATAACCTTTCAGCAATGACAGCACAGCAGCACCTCCCTATCGAATAAACATGGCGTCGCCAAAGGAAAAGAACCGATACCGTTCCTTTACAGCCTCGTTGTAGGCTGCCAGAATATGCTCCCGGCCTGCCAGAGCAGATACCAGCATGATAAGGGTGCTCTCCGGCAGATGAAAGTTGGTAATAAGGGCATCCATCACTTTAAAACGGTAACCGGGGTAGATGAAGATGTTGGTCCACCCCGCCTTGGCCTCCATGTGGCCGTCCTCCCCTGCCCAGCTCTCCAGGGTACGACAGGAAGTAGTGCCCACACAGATCACCCGGCCGCCTGCGGCCTTGGTGCGATTGATGAGATCCGCCGTCTCCTGAGGAATAATGCAGTACTCACTGTGCATATCATGGTCGGTGATCTCCTCCTCCTTCACGGGACGGAAGGTGCCAAGACCTACGTGGAGGGTAACAAAGCCGATACTGACACCCCGCCGTTCCACTTCCTCCATCAGTTCCTTGGTGAAGTGGAGTCCCGCGGTAGGAGCGGCAGCAGAGCCGTTGACCCGGGAGTAAACGGTCTGATAGCGCTCCTGATCCTGCAGCTCCGCCTTAATGTAGGGGGGCAGAGGCATCCGGCCCAAGCGCTCCAGTACCTCCAGGAAGATCCCTTCATAGGCAAAGCGAACCAAGCGGTTGCCGCCTTCCACCTCGCCCACGATCTCTGCCGTAAGCTCTCCGCTGCCGAAAGTCACCTTCGCGCCGGTACGCAGCTTTTTTCCTGGACGGACCAGGCATTCCCATACGTTGTCACCCCGGTCAATGAGCAGCAGTACCTCGCAGGCACCGCCTACTGTACCGTCGCTGTGGACGCGATTGCCTAAAAGACGGGCAGGCAGCACCCGGGAGTCATTCATAATGAGGCAGTCGCCGGGTCTGAGCAGATCCGGCAGGTCGAAGAAGTGCCGGTGTTCCCAAGCTCCAGTCTCCTTGTCCAGTACCAGCAGCCGGGAGCCATCCCGCCGCTGCAGCGGCGTCTGAGCAATCAGCTCCTCCGGCAGGTCAAAATAGAAATCATGTGTCTTCACGTAGTTTATCCGATCCTTTCCAGGGTAATGCCAGTGAAATAGAAGCTGAGAATATCCGCATATGTATATCCCTGCTCCGCCATAGCCTTGGCTCCGTACTGGCTCATGCCTACATTGTGTCCGGAGCCGGTGCCGGTAATGGTGATCCCGTTGGGATCAGCGGAGCCGGTGCTGCTGCCGCCGCCGGTGAGAGGTGTGGTCCCGGAGCCGGAGGCCACATATACGTCTCCCCCGCCGATCTGTCCCACTGTACCGGACCCGGTAATGGTATAGAGCCCTTCCAGGTCCTGTACGCTGGCGCCGCCCAGATAGTAGTTGCCGCCAGTACTGCCTCCGCCATTGATGGTGAAACGCATGCTCTTTACGGATTTCGTCTCGCCAAACAGAGTTGTGTAGAAAATGGTCCGGCAGGTCTCACCAGTAACTTTTACGGTCTTGCCCGCAGTGTCGGTGAAAGTGATCTCCCGTACGTTCCCCACCGCGGTGGTCCGGGTGATGGCCACACTGCAGATCTGGCCGATGCTATAGCCCTTCTTCTGCAGCATCTGTGTCAGCTGGTCATAGGTGTAGCTGACGGTGTAGGAATATCCGGGAATCGAAGAGGCATCCTCATAGGGGTCTATCTTCCCTACCAGATAAGGCAGAGCTTTGGTCCAGACGTTTTCAGAATTCTCCGATGCGCCGCCATTGCTGGAGTAATAATACAGCTCAGCGTAGGCCCCATCATAGGTAGCCACCATCCCTGCGGTCTCATCCGCCGCCTGGTCGGTCAGGCTGCTGGCTTTGTTGGCGCCGTAATACACCTGGCAGTCTGTGGTATTGCACACGTCAAACTTATAGCTCTTGTAGTGCTTGGTCTGGAGCAGTGCATACGTTCTGGCACATACTGCCTGGGCCTTCAAAGCCTCCAAGGGCCAGCTGGGGCTCATCTCATAGGGCAGGACACCCTTGACATAGTCGTCGATATTCACCACATTGATGACGTTGATATTGCCTCCGGTGACACGGCGGTACTCAAAGCCGCCGTACCATTTATAACCCTTGAACCAGGTCAGTGCTTTGCCTCCCTGACCATTGGGCTGGATTCCCAGGCTCTTGGCTCCGGAACAGTCAAATTCAAAGAGGATCTGGCTGCTGCCTGTCACTGTGACAGTGACACCGGTAACGCTGGGGGCTACCGCTGATCCGGAGAAGCTGTGAACCTGGCCATAGAGGTCATTCCAGGTATAAGTGGCGTATGTTGCCGCAGCGATCTCGGCTTCTTCCCTACTGAGGAAGTTGTTGACTCTCACCCTATAGGTGTTGTTGATATAGGCCACAAATCCGGAGTCGAACTGTCCGGCCACATAGGAGGCCTCCTGGAAGGAGGTGAATGTATCATTGAGCTGGACGTGGTAGCCGCCAATAACAGCCTCCGCTCCGGTCTGGGCAGAGGAATAATACTTCCCACTTTTAATATAGATCGCACCATCAGCGGTCATGGAGATCTTCTCGTTGGACAGCTGACCGATCTCGGTAAAGGCACGGGTAGTCTCGTCAAACCAGCCCAGACTGTAGCCGGAACCCTGCTCGTTTTGCAGGTTGGCAGAGAAGAGTGCGTTGCTGCCGTAATAGAGGCCAACTTTTAAAGTGTCCTCCGCAGCATAGGCATAAACAGTCAATATGACCGTCAGAAATGAACAGAGTAAAAAAGTGCGTAAAAACTTGTACATAGAGCCTCCTGGAGGGGATGTTTACAGTTGACAGGGGGGAAAATCTGTGGTATGACTTACATCAAATCGCAAAAGTCTGCGCAATGCATACATTAGTATACACGGCAGCGGCCTCTTTTTCAAGACATGAATCGACGGATTTCCCCTGTCTCCCCCGGCCGCCCTGTGGACACAATTGCTTAGGAGGTAACAATTATGCAGCAGTACCGTGTTGGCATCATCGGATGCACCGGAATGGTGGGACAGCGTTTTGTGACCCTGATGGAGGGGCATCCCTGGTTCAAGCTTACCGCCGTTGCCGCCAGCGCCCGCAGCGCCGGCAAGACTTATGAGGAAGCTGTGGCCGGCCGCTGGGCTATGACTTCTCCCATCCCCCAGGAGGCAAAGCAGCTGGTGGTCATGGACGCCCAGGCAGACGCGGAGAAACTTGCCGGCATGGTGGACTTCGTGTTCTGTGCTGTTGACATGAAGAAAGAGGAGATCCGGGCCCTGGAGGAGAAGTACGCCAAGCTGGAGTGCCCTGTGGTATCCAACAACAGCGCCCACCGTTGGACGGAGGACGTCCCCATGGTGGTGCCTGAGATCAATGCCGACCACATCCGCCTCATCGACCAGCAGCGCAAGCGCCTGGGAACCAAGCGGGGCTTTGTGGCCGTCAAGTCCAACTGCTCCCTGCAGTCCTATGTCCCCGCCCTCCATCCCCTGCTGAAGTATGGTCTGGACAAGGCCCTGGTCTGCACCTATCAGGCCATTTCCGGTGCCGGCAAGACCTTTGAGCGCTGGCCTGAGATGGTAGACAACTGCATCCCCTATATCGGCGGCGAGGAAGAGAAGAGTGAGAAGGAGCCCATGAAGCTGTGGGGCCACATTGAGGACGGCAAGCTGGTGCTGGCCGACGGCCCCTCTATTACCGCCCAGTGCTTCCGCGTGGCCTGCTCCGATGGCCATATGGCGGCCTGCTTCATGTCCTTCAAGGAGGGCTGCAAGCCCACTATGGAGCAGATCAAAGCTGACTGGGCCGCTTTCTCCGGCCGTGCCCAGGAGCTGAACCTTCCCTCTGCTCCCAAGCAGTTCCTTCACTACTTCGAGGAGGAAAACCGGCCCCAGACAAAGCTGGACCGGATGCTGGAAAACGGTATGGCGGTGTCCATCGGACGCCTGCGGCCCGATACCCAGTACGACTATAAGTTTGTCTGCCTGAGCCACAACACCCTCCGCGGCGCCGCTGGCGGTGCTGTTCTCCTGGCGGAGCTGCTGTGCGCCGAAGGGTATATCACAGCTCAATAAAAAACAGCATCGCGCTGATCCGGAAACACAGTCAGTCCATCTATTTGGTTCGGAAAACACATACGGAACACAAGAGGCGGAGAGTAAATCTCCGCCTCTTCTCTTACAGTGTGCCTCTCCTTCTACTCCTCCCGCCATCCTGTCTGGTGAAAATATAGGACATGTTTTGCAAGGTATTTGGCACTGAATGGGATTATATTGCATATTATAAAGATATATACTGCAAGTAAGCCATAAAAGCATGACATACGGGAGGTAGCCTTGTGAAACAGCCAGTTTTTACCGGCTCCGGCGTGGCCATTATCACGCCTTTTACCAATGACGGGGTGGACTATGCGGCCCTCTCCGATCTTCTGGAATTTCAGCTGAATGCGGGGACGGATGCTATTATTGTCTGCGGTACCACCGGCGAAGCAGCCACCATGACTGCAGCCGAACGATCCCGCACGATTGACGCAGTGGTCAGCCAGGTAAACGGGCGGGTACCTGTCATTGCAGGCACAGGTGGCAACTGCACCGCCACCGCCATTGAGCAATCAAAGGCGGCAGAAGCCGCAGGGGTTGACGGCCTGCTGGTAGTTACGCCCTATTATAACAAGGCCACCCAGCGGGGGCTGGTACGTCACTACCAGGCCATTGCGGATGCGGTGACCAAGCCGGTGATTCTCTATAACGTCCCTTCACGCACAGGTGTTAAGTGTGCGGCGGAGACCTATGCTGCCCTGTCCGCCCATCCCAACATTGTGGGCGTCAAAGAAGCCAGCGGTGACTTTGCGCTGATCCAGCGGACACGGGAACTGTGTCCGGAGGACTTCTACATATGGTCCGGCAACGACGACGAGACCGCTGCGATTATGCTGCAAGGCGGAGTAGGCGTGATTTCCGTGGTGGCAAATGTAATGCCGGAGGCCATGTGCCGCATGACCCACGCCTGCCTCCGGGGAGACTTTGTTACCGGCAGCCGTCTGCAGCAGGAACTGCGCAAGCTCTGCGAAGCTCTGTTCTGGGAAGTAAACCCCATCCCGGTGAAAACCGCCCTGGCGATGATGGGCAAATGCCGGGAGATCTTCCGGCTTCCTCTGTGCGAGATGGAAGAGAGCAACCGTGTGCGTCTACAGAAGGTGCTGACCCAGTATGCACTGGTATAAAGAGAGCACAGCTGATCATAGTAACATGGAAAGCGAAACGTGGGCCGGAGCACTGTCCGGCCCACGTTTTTTGCACTAATTATAAATCATCTCGCGCAGAAGCAAAACAATTTTATCAGGCAATTGACCTTCTGCATGGGAAACAGCGGATATAGCATAATGGCAGATTTCTTCATAGGTACTCTTCCCCATTCAGTTGGCTTCGATCCGTAGATATCAGTCCATTATCTGTAAGGGAATACAGCTTGTCACATACTTCTAATAAAAATTTTCTGTCATGAGATATGCTGATAATAACGCCGGGGAAGCCGCTGAGTACCCGGCGCACCTGCGGGCCGGACAGCGGTGAAAAATTCCGGGTAGGTTCATCCAATATCAGGACATTTGACCCGTCCAGCATCAGCTTTGTAAGAAGCAATTTCGCTTTCTGCCCTCCAGAGAGCTGACTGATGGCGTGGAACATCTCCTCTTTGGCGAATCGGATACTGCCTAGAAAGGTCCTGGCTCTGGTGATATCCTCCGAGATGCCGGAAGGTGCCAAATACTCTACCGGAGTGCAGTTGCCGGGAAGTCCCTCCTCGTAGTCCTGCGGCATATAGCCAACCTTCAGATCCCGTCGGCTGAGGAGCAGCTCCGCCACATGCCGGATCAAGGTGGTCTTTCCTGCGCCGTTTCTGCCAATAATGCCGATTTTCTCTCCGCCTCGAATAAAAAGACGGATATTTCGGGCAAGGATGTGGTCCTCAGTTCGCAATTCAGGCAGATTCAGATCCAGAATGATCTTTCCGGCAGGTGGGGTGTCCTCTGGCGCAAATCGGAGAAATACCTCTTCCTCCACCTCCGGCAAAGCTGTCAGCTGCTGGGCCTCCCGTTGGAACCGCCGCCCCATAGACTGCACGGAGTGCATCTTTTTCTTCAGCAGGCGCCCGGTACTGGGGTCCTGGCGAGATACTGCATTTTGAGCGTGTTCTACACTCTGCTGTATCCTGCGAAATCTGTCCATTTTTTTGTCGTACTCTTCCTTCTCTTTTCTGGCCTGCCGAGTTTGATTTTGAATGGCAGATTCCCTTCGGAGCGCATATTCGCGGTATCCAGAGCGGATGACCGTGCAGCGGGGTGGTTTTCCCTCCCGGGGATGCTCGAGGTGAAGGATCACATTTGCTGTATTCTCCAACAGCATTTCGTCATGTGAAATGTAAAGTATAATACCTTTATAGCTATTCAAAAAGCCTTCCAGCCATTGAAGCGTGCTGATATCCAGGTCGCTGGAGGGCTCATCCAGCAAAAGAATGGTGGGTCGATCAAAGAGCAGACGGCTGAGCTGTAGTTTGAGACGCTCTCCGCCGGAGAGAGTACCTACCGACTGCTCGCTGAAATATTTCTCCATGTTAAAGCAAAGCTGCCTGCTGATCTCACCCAGTTCTGATGGTGTCAGAGATGAAAAGTTGACACTGAGGCAGCAGTACTCATATACACTCATCCTTCGCTCTTCTTCCCCCAGCTCCTGGGCCAGATAGCCTATACTCCCTTCTTTTCGCACATTTCCGCTGTACTGACAGTATGCTTCTATGCGGTGGGGATCGTAGATCCATTGGATAAGGGTGGATTTTCCATTTCCCTCCTCCCCGATCACAGCCGCTTTGTCCCCTTCATGCAAAACAAATGAAAAGTCCTCTACCAACGTCCTTAGATCGCGGCGATGGACAAGTGTCAGGTGGTTTACCTGCAGCATATTGGCCTCCTTTCTGCCCGGCTCAGCGCCGGACAATAAAAACTGCTCCCGGTAAACCGAAAGCAGAGCATAAAGACATAGACCGATAGCCGCACCTATACCGCTGTTCCTACAGCAGGGACTTCTGTGGGGAAACATAGCAATTCCGCATGCTTCCCATTCTCGTGTTGCAGCAAAAAAGGGCCTATGACAAATGCACACTCTGACTTTCGGCAGCAAAGTCAAGGCCCACGCTTTGCGTGCGCCTCCCCGGATATACTCTGCAACACGAAAATCAGATTACTTGCGCATTTTTTCAGCCCTTTCCTGTAATTTTTTATGATTGTACCATGAACATATGCTCCTGTCAACCATGCATACCAATCCCATATTTGCTTTGGGCGGAAGTGTACAGGCAGTCTCCCCGCAAAATTTCCAGGTAAGGACTTGCATCCCGCAGGGAAATACTATAGACTAATTATATACCATCCCCTATTTTCAGATCGACAGGAGGCATAGATATGAAAAAATATGAGATTGTGAAAGAAGTCTACAATCCCTGCGCGCCGGATACCTGCGAGATCACCGAACAAGAGGTGGAGAATCCCGAGGAGTATGTCCGGGAACTTTATAAAAATGACAAATCTGCGGAGCTGTCTGTTTCTGAAAAGGACGGCGCTATCATCATTGAGGTAGTCTGTGAGGCAGCCCAGCGCCATCGCTATACGTTCAGCGAGATCTGATCCAGTACAAGCAGATACTGTTACAGGGCGCATAGCACTGCTGTGCGCCCTGCTTTTTCATTTCTATTTTTGATTTTAGCTATATAGCTATTGACTATATTTAGAATATTAGCTATAATCAAAACAAGAGAGGAGTGACATAACGATGAAAGAAGATTTTTTTCAGGCGCTTGCCAGCCCTTACCGCAGAGAGATCATTCGGCTGCTGAAATGGCAGAGCCTCAGCGCTGGTGAGATAGCAGAGAAGTTTTCCATCTCGCAGCCCTCTGTTTCCCGGCACTTGGATGTACTCAAGCAAGCAGAGATCATTACGGCGGAGCGCAGAGGAAATCAAATCATCTATTCGCTGAATCTGTCTGTGGTCCAGGAAATGTATATCCAGCTGACCGATCTGCTGACCCGGGGAGAGGAGAAACCCTATGAGTGTCAATAAAAGACGGGGAATGATCCTATTTCTCTCCTTTACCGGATTGATTGTCGCTATGGTGCTGCAAAATGGGGTAGCGGCGCTTCTGCTCACCGGAGGCTGCTTTTTGGCGGCAGAATGGGTCCTATACCGGCACTTGGATGAACTCAGTAACGTATCAGAAGACAGTCCCAAGCTAAAAACTCTCCGTTTTGTCACTTTATTCGATGTTTTTCTTCTCCTGCTGTGCATCGGTGCGGCCCTGCTGGCAGAGGCTGGGATCGTAGGCAGGAACGAAACGGCGGACAAATATTTTGCGGCCGCGCTGATCCTGGCTATCATGCTGATCTTGGGAAATCTGGCCCCTAAGCTGCCGTTTACCCGGCATACCGGTTTGCGGCTCCCCTGGACGGTGACAGATGAGGAGACCTGGATCGTGGCTCACAGAATTTTGGGTTACATCTCCCTCCCTCTTGCCCTTGTGTACTTGGCAGGAATACCCGCTGTTCCTGACTTCAAAGCGCTGTCCGTCATTATATTTCTTCTATGGATCGGAATACCCAGTGGATTGTCTCTTCTATTCTATGTCCGGAAATTCCGTGGAAGAGCCTAACCATATCTGTTACCATGAATACACAAAGCCAGGCGCGCATCCCAGATACGCGCCTGGCTTTCTTTTTAATCTTATCCTCAACGGGATTATCCCAGCAGGGCCCGATGGAACACCTTCTTGCCCTTCTTGATAATAACGCCTTCGCCCTCAAAGGCCTCCTGAGGCCACTGAGTATCGATATCCGTCACCTTTTCGTCGTTGACAGCTACACCACCCTGCTGAATCAGACGCCGGGCCTCGCCCCGGGAAGGAGCCAGTCCGCAGGCTACCAACAGGCTGATAACGCCAATCTGGCCATTCTCAAACTGCTCTGCCGTCAGGGTAGTGGTAGGCATGCTGGACTTGTCGCCGCCGCCAGCAAAGAGGGCCTTGGCGGCATCCTGAGCCTTCTGGGCCTCCTCCTCGCCGTGGACCAGCTTGGTCAGCTCAAAGGCCAGGATCTCTTTGGCCTTGTTCAGCTGGCTGCCGGTCCAGGTGTCCATCTCATCGATCTGCTCCAGAGGCAGGAAGGTGAGCATACGGATGCACTTGAGGACGTCAGCATCCTCCACGTTCCGCCAGTACTGGTAGAAATCGTAGGGAGAAGTCTTGTTGGGATCCAGCCACACCGCACCGGAGGCCGTCTTGCCCATCTTCTTGCCCTCGCTGTTGAGCAGCAGGGTGATGGTCATGGCGTGGGCATCCTTACCCAGCTTCCGGCGGATCAGCTCAGTGCCGCCCAGCATGTTGCTCCACTGGTCATTGCCGCCGAACTGCATATTACAGCCGTAGTGCTGGAAGAGGTAGTAAAAGTCGTAAGACTGCATGATCATGTAGTTGAACTCCAGGAAGCTCAGGCCCTTCTCCATGCGTTGCTTGTAGCACTCCGCCCGCAGCATGTTGTTCACGCTGAAGCAGGCGCCTACCTCCCGCAGAAGTTCAATATAGTTGAGGTTCATCAGCCAGTCGGCGTTGTTCACCATCTGGGCCTTGCCCTCACCAAACTCAATGAACCGCTCCATCTGCTTTTTGAAGCAGGCACAGTTGTGAGCAATGGTCTCCTTGGTCATCATGGTGCGCATATCGGTGCGGCCGGAGGGGTCACCCACCATGCCGGTGCCGCCGCCAATCAGGGCGATAGGCTTATTGCCGGCCATCTGCAGCCGCTTCATCAGGCACAGGGCCATAAAGTGGCCTACATGAAGGCTGTCCGCTGTGGGGTCAAAGCCGATGTAGAAAGTGGCTTTTCCGTTATCGATCATGGTGCGGATCTCTTCCTCGTTGGTGACCTGGGCGATAAGGCCACGGGCTACCAGTTCATCGTACAGTTTCATGGTATTTCTCCTTACTTTATATTTCAGATTGTTTATCACGCAAAGGTTTGGATTATCAGGGCTGGGCTGCTGGTGTATGCCGGCTGCGCAGGACATTGTAACCCACCACAGACACAATAACGATCACTGCGCCCACTAATGCCAGGCTGCCCACCGGCTCTCCATAAAATACAGCCACCAGCAAGGGGTTAAGCACAGGTTCGATGCCGGAGATCAGAGAGGCTGTCACTGCCGGGGTGGTTTTAAGACCGATACACATAAGGATGTAGGCAAGTCCCACCTGGAAGACACCCAGAATCACCACGCTGGTGATAGCAAGAGGGGTAAATTCGGTCTCCTGGAGCAGAAACGGAAAGCCCAGGATCACGCTCAGCACGTCTCCCCAGAAGACCGAGGAGATAGGATCACTGTCCGGGAGATCGTTGAGCAGAAATACGCCTGCGTAGCTCAGTCCGGACAGCAGGGCCAGGACATTGCCCAGCATGCCGCCCATCTCCAAACTGTCTACAAAAAAGCACACCACGCCGATCAGTACCAGGGCGCAGGCAGACAGGTCCAGTTTACCCGGTTTTTTCCGCCAGAATATTGCTGCCAGCAAAATAACAAAGATGGGAGCGGTAAACTGGAGTACGATGGTATTCGCGGCTGTAGTCAGCTTATTGGCCAATGAAAACAGCACGTTGGTCCCGCACACGCTGATAGCACCCAATGCGATCCAACGGTTCCAGCGGAGCTTGTGGTGGGTAAGCAACAGATATCCGCCCACCACCAGAACCGATACAATGTTCCGGGCGCTGTTGATGCTCATGCCATTCCATGGGATCACTTTAATGCACAGGCCGCCAATGCTGTAGAGCACCGCTGCCAGAAAAACGAACCATACGCCCCGGCGTTCCTCAGCCGTCCTTTTTTCACTGCCCATAAGAAAAGCCCCCTGTCCGAAATGGACAGAGGGCGAAATCTCGCGGTACCACCTCTGGTTCGCCGCCTCCTCACGGGGTGCGGCCTCATGGAGTTCCTTCGTGACTCCCGCGCTGTATCGGGCGCGCCCGGCGAAGCCTACTTGTGTCCGGAAAAATACCCGGCGGTTCGGTCCGCTGCTCCGGGATGTATTCACACCGCTCCCTCTCCCCTTCTCACCGGCCAGGGGCTCTCTTGGCAGGGTTAACGGCGCTACTGGTTCCCATCATCGCGTCAGGAGGCATTATATCGGGAAAAAAGCCTTTTGTCAATAGGCGGGCGCTGCCTGACAGAAGGAAAAATTCTGCCTTATTTCAGCGATCATTCCGCTTTCTCGTCTAAATATTGTGGGATAAAGCGGGTCATCCCTTCCGCGATACAGTTGATGTTATCCAGGGATAAAACCGTATCCCGCTTGGTCCGCAGCCGAGGGATATAGTACCCCAGACCCGCCAGATGACGGCAGGCACACACCGCTACATGGAACTTAAACTTCTTGTGGTCTGAAGGATAATAAATCAGCCCTTGGGTCAGTACCTTGGGATGGACATGCTCACCGTCAGGAAAGGCCTTTCCCAGTGCTGTCAGCAGTTCCTCATCCCAGCGGCTGTACTTGGAGGGCATGAGCAGCAGGTTTTCGCCGTCGCCCACACAGTCGAAATTGAAAAACAGGGCACTGGCTGCCGCATTGGGGTGCTTTTTACGGAAAGCAGATGCTCCCAGCAGATTGCGCTCATTGTTGTCCAGAAAAACAATGCATACCCTTTTATTATGAGGAAGTGCCTTGGCAATGGCCAGCAGGGCCAGAACACCAGAGGTGTTGCCGTTGGCGTTGCTTTGGTTAGCCGGCCCATAAACAGACACCCACAAGAGTCCAAGGGCAAGGATTACAAACAGCGGCAGCATCAGAGATGGCTGATTCAGAGGATAGCTGATGGCGAAGGAAACCAGAATGGCCAGGACCATCATCAGAAGCGCTGACGCAAAGTGATAGATCACATGAGCAGGTGCGTTAGTAGGTGATACAAAATTGGGGACCAGCATCCGGGAGGCAGTATCATAGTGGGCGCAGAGGAATACCGTGGCTTTCTCCGGGTCTCCCGCAATGACATTGACGCTGCCATTCAGTTTGCCGTAATGCTCTTCGTGGGAACGCCAGCCGGAACGGCGCAGTTCCCCAGCCAGCCACTTTCTAAACTCCTCTTTCTGTCCTCCGCTTTTTCGGATGGGGTGGATCATAAGGAGATATTCCTTTAGTTTTGCAAGGTCTTCCATATCAGCCTCCGGGATAAAGCCGCTCCACTATGGAGCGGCTGAGTATTCAAACGAAAAGTAGAATAGTGCCGTAAAACAAGAAGATATAAAGTGAAATTACTTTACAGGGAATCGCTCCATATCCGGCAAATCAGTGCTCTGCTTTCAGGTGTGACTTATATTGTTCCGCTGCGGAGATCAGCTCTTCCGCCCCTGCCAACATAGCATCTGTAATGCGGGCACCGCCTGTAAGACGTGCCAACTCACGGCATCGCTGCTCACGATCCAGCTGCGCTACACTGGTGTAGGTTCGTCCGTCCCGCTCCCCTTTTTCTACAGAAAAATGGACGTCTGCCATCGCTGCCAGCTGCGGAAGGTGGGTAACACAAAGCACCTGCTTGACCAAGCTGACCTGTGCCAACTTTTCCGCCACCTTTTGGGCGGCCCGGCCGCTGACACCGGTATCCACTTCATCGAACACCAGCGTGCCGATGGCCTCATTTTCTGCCAGCACATTCTTCAGTGCCAGCATGATCCGTGCCAATTCGCCGCCGGAGGCCACTTTCTGAATCGGTTTGAGCTCCTCCCCCACGTTGGCGGACATGAGGAAACGAACTTCATCAATACCATCTGCTGCCGGTTCCTTTTCCGTAAAGCAGATAGAAAAACGGGCCTTCGGCATATCCAACTGCCGCAGCTCTTCCTGGACTCGCAGCTCCAGATCTTTGGCTGCCGCTTTCCGGGCACCCGAGAGAAGTTGTGCAGCCTTCATTACCTGGGCAAATTCCGTCTGCAGCTCCCGCTGGAGACGCTCCACTGTGTCGGCAGCAAAGGTGATCCGGTCCAGCTCGCTGCGGCACTGCTCCAGGTATTCCAGCATGTCCTCCACGGTGGCACCGTACTTTTTCTTCAGGCGGTAAAGCTGATCGGCCCGGCTCTCCAGGGCGTCCAGCTCCTGGGGGCTGAAGTCAAAGGACGACTCCAGATCCCGCAGGGTTTCCGCCACATCATATGCCTCGGAGTACAGTGCCTCCAAGCGCTGATAGAGTTGGGAGAACTGTTCATCCAGCCCTCTGGCAGAGGCAAGCGCATCCTCTGCTTCTCGCAGCAGAGGAACCGCTCCGCCGCCCTCATCTCCGCCATTCAAGCTCCAGAGGGCCCCTTGGACAGCAGACATGAATTTCTCACTGTTTCGCAGCAGCGTGCGCCGCTGGAGAAGGGCTTCTTCCTCCCCTGGCTTGAGATCTGCCCGCTCCAATTCGTTGATCTGGAATTGGAGACTGTCTACACGCCGCGCTTTCTCTGCCTCATCCATCTGCAGAGAGCGGATCTTTTTTCGGGTTTCCTCCATGGTGGAAAAACAGGCGCTATAGGTTGCCAGATAACCCTCCACCCGGCCAAAGCTGTCCAGATAGGCCCCGTGCTGCTCCTCATCCAGGAGCTGCTGCCCATCGTGCTGCCCGTGGATATTGAGAAGCTGACTTCCGATCTGCCGCAGCTGAGCCACGGTCACCGGCTTTCCATTCACCCGACAGGCGTTCTTCCCGTCGGCATAGATCTCCCGTTGGAGAAGAAGCTCTCCTTCCTCCGGGGCTAAAGAGAGATCCGCCAGCATAGGAAGGACTGGTACATCGGTAAATACCGCGCTGACAAATGCCTTAGCTGCGCCGGTACGAATGAGATCCCGGCTGGTACGTTGGCCCAGGACGGCGCCCATGGCGTCGATCACGATGCTCTTTCCCGCACCAGTCTCACCAGTGAGAGCATTGAAGCCGGGGCTGAAGGAAATATCAGCCTCCTCAATGACTGCAATATTTTCAATGTGCAGAAGATGAAGCATATTGACACCTCTTCCCTGTTAGCCAATGGCCATAAAGCTATATTGCTTTACAGAAAAATGCTGCATCAGGACTGCGGAAGTTAGGCAAGTGCCTGTCCCACGTCCCTTATTTCAGCATCTCATGGATCTCATCACAAAAACTGCGGGCAGAATCCGTATCCCGCATCACCAGCATAGCGGTATCGTCGCCTGCCAGACTGCCGACCATATAGGGGATGCTCATGCTGTCCAAAGCGGCAGCAGCGGCATTTGCCAGGCCAGCCATCGTCTTGATGACAACGATATTCTGGGCATAGTCTACGCTGACGATACTCTCCCGGAAGATTGTCCGCAGCTTGTCGGCAACGTTGAGCCGGTTACGCTGGACAGATACCGCATAGCGGTACTTCCCCTGCCCCATGGGCTCTTTAATCAAATGGAGCTGTTTGATATCCCGGGAAATCGTGGCCTGAGTGCAGGTGATGCCCTGCTCCTGGAGTCGCTGCTGGAGCTGCTCCTGGGTATCAATAGGCTCCCGCTCTATAATCTCTAAAATTTTGGACTGTCGGTCATTTTTCATTTCCGATTCCTCCTGCCATTTTTGTTCGTAATATCTCGTACAAGCTTTTGTCTGTCAAACGAAGTAGTTCGGTCTCATACCGTGAGCGGCAGACACGTACCTTATCGCCGGATTTAAGGGCAAAGGCACGTCCGCCATCAACGGAGAGATAAACCTGTTTTCGCCCCTGGTCTGCCGGGGAAACCGTCACTGTCCCGGCAGCAGAAAGGACGAAGGAGCTGGAAAACACTGTGTGAGCACAGATAGGGCTGATAACAAAGTTCTGAGCAGTCGGCTCTACGATGGGGCCGCCTGCGGAAAGGGAATATCCGGTAGACCCGGTGGGCGTAGCAACGACCACGCCATCACCGCCGAACACACCCAGCTGATCGTCTCCAGCCATCACTTGCAGCCGGATCACACGAGCCATAGCCCCCTTGGAGACCACCGCATCGTTCAAAGCGCTGCTGGCATACACAGTTCTTCCCTCCCGAAGGACTGTCACATCCAGCATCATCCGCTTTTCCCGCCGGAACCGGCCTTTGGCCAGATTCCGGAGCAAGTGGAGCTCACTTAGCTCCAGATCGGACATAAAGCCCAGGCTGCCCAGGTTCACCCCCAGGACGGGGACACCCCGCATGGCCGCCGTACGGGCCAGATGGAGGATCGTGCCATCTCCTCCAAAAGCAATGATCAGGTCGCTTCCCCGCAGCTCCTGCTGGAGAGGCCGGCAGACCACGCCATACTGCTGCTCGCCGCCCTCAGGTTTGAAGGGCAGGCAAAACACCGTTTCCAGCCCCATCTGGCGCAGGATCCCGTCTGCTTCCTTAGCCGCGGCAAGCCCTTTATCCCGATAGGGGTTGGGGCATAAGACCACTCGCTTCATGCCGTCCCCTCCTTTAAAGTGCGATGGGACTCCTCCACCAGCGCAGGGATATCAATCGTCCCCGCCTGTCCGGAGTTTTTCTGCAAAAAGCCCAGATATTCAATATTTCCCTCAGGTCCGCGAATGGGAGAATAGGTTATATCAATTACTGTAAAGTTATTTTCCTTTGCATGTTCAAGGAAGTGTTCCAGCACCTCCCGATGGACGGCGGGGTCCCGTACCACGCCTTTCTTGCCCACCTTTTCTTTTCCCGCTTCAAATTGCGGCTTGATCAGGCAGACCACCTGGCCACCATCCCGAAGAACGCCGGCAATTGCCGGCAGGATCAGCTTCAGGGAAATAAAACTGACATCCACCGACGAAAAATCAGGTTCCTCCGGAATTTGTTCGTGGGACAGATACCGCGCATTCGTTCGCTCCAGACATACGACTCTGGGATCGCTGCGCAGTTTCCAGGCCAGCTGGCCATAGCCAACATCCACCGCATACACTTTGGCTGCGCCGTTTTGCAGCATACAGTCCGTAAAGCCGCCGGTGGATGCGCCAATATCCATGCACACCGCGTCCTCCAGATGGACCGGCCACAGTGCCATGGCTTTCTCCAGTTTCAGCCCGCCGCGGCTCACATAGCGCAGTACGCCCTTTACTTCAATCTCAGCGTCTTCCGCCACCGGAGCACCGGGCTTGTCCACCCGCTGGCCATCCACAAAAACCTGACCGCTCATGATGGTGGCCTGGGCCTTCTGCCGGCTTTCCTGAAGCCCTTTTTGTACCAGGAGTACATCCAATCTTAATTTTTTACCCATGGTGTATCACCTCACGAACAGCCTTTATTACCCCGGCAGCGTCGATCCCCTCCGCCTGACGGAGTTGGGAAATCGTCCCCTGACCAGTAAAATGATCTTTTAAATTTTTCAGGAGCAATGCCTGGGGAATACAGCCGGACTGTGCCAGGGCAGCGGCAAGCCGTTGGCCAAGGCTTCCGTTTTCTACACAGTCTTCCAAAACCAACAAACGGCCTGTCTTAGCGACAGAGTTCACCACCAGTTGAGGCTCCAGGGGGGAAATGCGGTAAAACTGGATCACTTCCGCTGATATCCCTTCCTGTCCCAAAACCTCCGCTGCATCCAGCAGCTCGTTGATCATTATCCCATAGGACACCAGAGTGAAATTTGTTCCTTCCCGCAGAATGGAACAAGCTTCTCCCCCCCAATGTGGCAAGGGCCGTATCTCTTTGCCCCTGGGATAGCGCACCGCTACTGGCCCATCCATATGCACCGCCGCGCGCAGCATATCGTCCAGCTGGCAGAAAGATGCCGGTGCCAGGACGGTCATGCCCGGGATCTGTCCCAGATAGGCTACATCCTGACAGCCGTGGTGAGTGGGGCCATCCGCTCCCACCAGACCTGCCCGGTCTACCGCCAGCACCACATGCAGCTTCTGTAAGGCCACATCGTGAATCAGCATATCGAAGCTTCTCTGGAGGAAAGTGGAATACACCGCAAACACCGGGATAAGCCCCTGCTTCGCCATACCGGCAGCCATAGTCACCGCATGTCCCTCAGCGATACCTACGTCAAAAAAGCGCTTCGGGTATGCATGGGAAAAGACAGAAAGTCCAGTCCCCTCCCCCATGGCAGCTGTAATGGCGCAGATACGGGGATCTTCCGCTGCAAGAGCCGTCAGTGTATGGCCAAATCTGGCGGAAAAATCCTGGCCGTGGCTCTCTGAAATGCCCACACTGGGGTCAAAGGGAGCAACACCGTGGCACAGCTCCGGCTTTTTCTCAGCAGGGATATACCCCTTCCCCTTGGTGGTCCGGACATGAACCAGGACAGGACAATCCATTTCCTTTGCCCAGGCCAGGGTGCTGCAGAGCTGTTCCACATTATGGCCGTCCACCGGCCCTAAATAGGTAAATCCCATATCCTCAAATAAGGAACAGGGATAAATGGCTTTTTTGATAGCTGTTTTTACCCGGTGATTGAACCGGTAGAGAGTCATTCCTCCAGGCAGATGGCTGAGCAGTGCCCGATATCCCCGCTTAAAGGCAAAGTATCCGGGCCGCAGGCGCAGACGGCTGAGGTGAGCGGAGATCCCTCCCACATTGGGATCGATCGACATACCATTGTCGTTGAGAATCACCACCAGGGGTTCCCGGGAATCGCCGGCGTCGTTAAGCCCCTCATAGGCCAGCCCGCCGGTCAAAGCGCCATCACCGATCAGCGCTGCCACAGCATAATCTTCGCCCAGCAGAGTTCTGGCACGGGCCATACCTAAAGCCACGGATACACTGTTGGAGGCATGTCCGGCAACAAAGGCGTCGTGTATGCTTTCGTCAGGCTTGGGGAAGCCGCCCAATCCTCCAAATTGGCGGAGGGTAGAAAAAAGTTCACGACGGCCGGTGAGAGCTTTATGGACATAGCATTGATGCCCCACGTCGAAAACCAGACGATCCTTTGTGGTATCAAAGACCCGGTGAATCGCAACCGTCAATTCCACCGCTCCCAGATTGGAGGCCAGGTGGCCTCCCGTCCGGGAGACGCTGTCCACCAGAAACTGCCGCAGCTCCCCACACAGGATGGGCAGCTGGGAGCGATCCAGTTTTTTTACGTCCTCAGGGGACGAAATATGCTCCAGAATCAAACATTTCACCTCTTACGATGACTGGAAAACACATACATAATGCGGCCCACCAGCTGAAGGACTGCGGTGCTCTTTTCCAGAGCAAAGGTTTTTCCCACAGCTTTTCCGCCGATGGTCAGGCCGGATACAAGGGCGGTGATCCCCAGTGAGGTCACTGCCAGGATGATGGGCGTACGGACGGGCAGGATCTCCTGGACCCGCAGAACAATCACAGCGGCAGTGCTGCCGCTGACGATGCCGCAGATATCGCCTACCACATCATTGCAGAAGCTGGAAACTTTGTTCGCTTTGCGGATAAGAGCCAGCGCCTGACGTGCCCCCGGTGTCTTTCGGGCCGCCATAGAGTGAAAAGGCCGCTCGTCCGCAGCGGTCACCGCTACACCAATGATATCAAATACGATGCCAAGCAAAATGAAAAAGGCCAAGACGCCAAAGGCCAATGTCAGCTCCGCTCCTTCCAGTGCCTCACTGGAGCAAAAACTCAATACCGCCGACAGGGTAATGGAGATGAAGAATACTTGTACCGCCCAACGAAAGCGCCACTCTTTCTTCTCTTTTGTCTCCGTCTTTTTCTCTTTCAGTTCCTGTTTCTTGTCTTTGCTGTCACTTCGTTTCTCTCCCTGCCCTATGTGACCTGTATCCAAAAAACCGCATCTCCTTTTCCTGAATAATATACAGCAATAAAGTTATATTTCTTTCTTTTTTAATCCTATTTCAGGACAAAATATCCGCCCCCGTTTGGGGGACGGATAATCATTGAATCAAAGCTAAACGCCGGCAGCAAGAAAAGTAAATCTTACGGCTTAGGTACGGGTTGGATTTCCCCGGAACGCGCCTCTCGTTGCCGATCAGGTGGTTTCCCTTTCAGCGCTCCGCCGCGGCGTTGCCCACCGCGGTACCCGACTGCCACTTAGTCCGCACTGCAATCCTTCCCTTGCCCGACAGGGACAGCCTAGGTGTTTTCCACTACAGTCAAACCGCTTCCTAGCCTCTTTTGCAGCCATGGTTTCAAGGAGCGATCCACAGCCTTTCCATGGCCGGGGAAAGGTCCGGGTGATCTCCTATCCGCCATACCCACGCAAGGCAGGCTACTCTGCACACAGCGTTCACGGCTCTATGGCCGGGTAGCACCGCAATACAGGTTCCAGCCTGAGTCGTACACAGGTCGAAAGTACCACTGATGGGAGTACGCCTGCGCACGGAAACAGGTCTCCACGAAAACAGGGTCGGCTTCTCCATGCCATTGGAGAACGCCCTGGATCCGCAAGCACGGGGGTCCGTACTTCCTCTCAGCACCCACCCCAAACTGGGCGTAAGAAGCAAGCACCAAGAGTTTCACAGTTGTGCCCTTAAAAGGATTTTTAGGCCCTTCTTCAGAAGCGGCAGATCTGACTAGGATACTGCGCCGTCGTTTAGCACTCTCAGTATAGCACGCCTCCTTTGAATATTCAAGGTAATATACAAAATATTTTGTATATTTACAGATTGTTTACACATTTTATTTCGGAATCGGAACTGCCCCTTGCAAATATTCTCTGTCCGTGATAGACTTTCTCAGGCAATTTTCATCTTTTGGAGGCATTTTATGGAACTCTTTTCAATATACCGGCAACTGGGGCTCAGCGAAAACGTATGGCATTTGGGAGAAAAAATCTCCGCAGAACTGCAGGAGCGTTTCCGGGAGATCGATACCACGGCGGAATATAATCAGGCAAAAGTTCTGGCAGCCATGCAGGACTGCCGCATCGGTGCCAACCATTTTGCCGCTACCACCGGCTACGGATACAATGACGACGGCCGGGAGCGGCTGGAGCAGGTGTATGCCAAGGTATTCCACAGTGAAGCGGCCCTGGTACGGCCCCAGATCACCTGCGGTACCCATGCCCTTACTGTGGCCCTCAGCGCCAACCTCCTCCCCGGAGACGAGCTGCTCAGCCCTGTAGGCCTGCCCTACGACACCCTTCAGGAGGTCATCGGTATTCGTCCCTCTCCCTGCTCCCTGGCGGAATATGGCGTCATCTATCGTCAGGCCGATCTGAAGGAGGATGGGTCCTTCAACTATGATGCCATTCGCTCCGCTATCACCCCCCGCACCAAACTCATCACCATCCAGCGCAGTAAGGGCTACGCTACACGCCCCTCTTTTACAGTGGAACAGATCGGTGAGCTGATCGCCTTCTGTAAATCCGTCAAGCCGGACGTCATCTGCATGGTGGACAACTGCTATGGCGAATTTGTGGAGACCATCGAGCCTACAGATGTGGGAGCGGATATGGTGGTAGGCAGCCTCATCAAGAACCCCGGTGGTGGTCTTGCCCCTATCGGCGGCTATATCTGCGGTACCAAAGAGTGCGTGGAGCGGTGTGCTTACCGTCTCTCCGCTCCGGGCCTGGGCCAGGAAGTTGGTGCCAACCTGGGCATCCTGCCTGCTTTTTACCAGGGCTTCTTCCTGGCGCCCACCGTCACGGCCGGGGCGTTGAAGGGCGCCATTTTTGCCGCCCATCTCTATGAGAAGTTGGGCTTCCGCTGCGTTCCCTCCGCAAACGCAGTCCGCAGCGACATCATCCAGGCAGTGGAACTGGGAAGCCGGGAGGCTATGGTAGCTTTCTGCAAGGGCATCCAGGCCGCAGCTCCCGTGGACAGCTTCGCTACGCCGGAGCCCTGGGACATGCCTGGCTACGATGACCCGGTCATCATGGCCGCAGGCGCTTTCGTCCAGGGCAGCAGCATCGAACTGAGTGCTGATGGTCCCATCCGGCCTCCCTACGCTGTCTACTTCCAGGGCGGGCTCACCTGGCAGCATGCGAAACTGGGCATTTTGATGTCTCTGCAGAAAATGGTAGATGCAGGACTTGTATCCCTGTAAATGTGTTTCTCTTTGATCCAAGGCAATAAAAAGAGGTACCAGATCAACTGGTACCTCTTTCTTTTATTATTTTGCTTTTTCAGCAGCCAGGTCCTCTGCCACCACCTGCAGAGCGGCAGTCAGCGCGCGGACCATATCCGCAAGACTAAGGGAAGGGACATCCGGCTTTTCTGTTGTCTGCTCCGGCAGGTAGGGGACGTGAATAAAGCCGCAGCGGGTGCTGGGCATAGTCTTTGCCGCATGCCGCAAAGCACGGTACATGACGTCGTTACAGACAAAAGCTCCCGCGGAAAGGGATACCTCCCCGGGAAGCCCCTGTTCCCGGATAGCGGCGGCCATGGCCTTTACCGGCAAAGTGCTGAAGCAGCCGTCCGGCCCGTTCTGCTCAATGACCTGCTCCTGCGGTTGATTGTCGGCATTGTCCGGACTTCTGGCGTCCATCAGGTTGATGGCGATCCGCTCCGGCGTCACCGCTTTCCGCCCGCCTGCTTGGCCCAGGGAGATGACGGCATCCGGCCGGAGATCGTCCATCGCCTTTGTGACCTTCTCCCCGGCCTCGCCAAACACCGTGGGGAGCCACAGCTTTATGATATCCGCCCCGCCGATCTGATCCGGCAGAGCTGCCGCCACCTCCCGGGCGGGATTGATCGCCTCTCCTCCAAAGGGATCAAAAGCGGTAAGCAGTATTTTCATGATCGTATCCTCCTATCATCCCAGCATGCCCAGATGCTCCAGCAGGATCTTCAGGCCAATGAGGCACAGAATGATACCGCCCGCCAGAGTGGCCTTGTCCTTATATTTGCTGCCAAAACGGTGGCCGATCCACACACCGGCCAAGGAAATGACAAATGTGGTCACACCGATCAGACTCACGGCAGGCAGGATGTCCACTTTCAGAAAAGCAAAGGTGATACCTACCGCCAGAGCGTCGATGCTGGTGGCTGCCGCCAGCATGGTCAGTTCCCGGAGACGAAAACTGGCGGGGCAGGTTTCCTCCTCGCTGTGGAAGGCATCCCAGATCATCTTTCCGCCAATGTAGCCCAGCAGAATGAATGCAATCCAGTGATCCACGCTGGTGATGTATTTCTCAAATTGCCGTCCCAGCAGCCAGCCGATCAACGGCATCAGTGCCTGAAAGCCGCCGAAAAACACACCTACCAGAAGCCCCTGCCGCCAGCGGAGCTTTTCCATACCCAGCCCCTTGCAGATGGACACAGCGAAGGCGTCCATACTCAGGCCTACGCCGATCAAAAACAGTTCCAGCAGCCCCATACCTTTTCTTTCTCCTTATCCGTTCTGTGTGTTTCGCCCCTTCCCCTTTTGGTTCCCAACAAAAAGGGCCAGGCGCAGCCCGCGCCTGACCATAGTTATCCCATGCACGGCGCGCAGCCATACATGAGTCTCGTTTATTAAGGCAAACCAGGCGCCTGGGATCAAGGGCCTCGAAAGGCCTATGTCCGCTTCGCCAGTATGTTGACTTGCCGCAGGAAAAAACCTGCCACTACTCCCTCATGAGTCATTTATTTTTACCATACCCTTCTTTATTTGTCAAGTCCTGTCCATCAGCTCATGCGCAGGATATCTCGCCGCAGACGGTTGATGATCCGCTTTTCCAGTCGGGAGATGTAAGACTGGGAGATCCCCAGCCGGTCCGCTACCTCTTTTTGTGTCTGCTCCCGGTTTCCGCGAAGACCGAAGCGCAAAACAATGATCTCCTGTTCCCGCTCCGATAACTTTGATATAGCGGCATCCAACAGCTGCCGGTCCACATCTGCTTCAATGGGCCGCATGACCGTATCCGCGTCTGTTCCCAGCACATCGCTGAGCAGCAGTTCGTTTCCATCCCAGTCTGTATTCAGCGGTTCATCCAGACTCAGTTCGGTCCTCTGGGCAGCATTTTTCCGCAGATGCATCAGGATCTCGTTTTCAATACAGCGGCTGGCATAAGTGGCCAATTTGATATTTTTATCGCTGCGGTATGTACTGATCGCCTTGATCAAGCCGATGGTACCGATGGAGATAAGATCCTCGATGTTGATCCCTGTGTTTTCAAACCGTCTGGCGATATATACCACAAGCCGAAGATTGCGTTCGATCAGGATCTGACGCACCTCTGTATCCCCGGCATCCAGGCGGCGCAGCAGCTCTGCCTCCTCTTCCCGGCACAGGGGCGGAGGAAGGGTATCGCTTCCCCCGATATACATGATCTTTCCTGGCGGGATGAGTCCTGATCTGATGAGCAGACGATTTATCCAGCTTTTCCATGTATGCCATATACTACGCAGCATGTCCTGTCCTCCCTTTGCTTGCGCCCCACAGGGCTGTATACCCACCGCCATCCGACACCGGCGTCGGAGAAAGAGCTACTGTGATCGGCCCGTAGTCTGTATCTCCTATCCTGACATTATCTGCCGTAAAACAAAGCAGCATACCGCTGCTCACGCCTACAGCCCGATAGGGCAGCAGACGGAAATCACTGTTCTCTTGCAGCGCTTCCAGGCAGGACACCGGGCCCTTCTTGCCCAAGTCTCCCAACACCTCTTGCTGCCCGGGGGTCCACAGCACACCCAGGGACTCCCCTTCCGCGATCAACACAGCGCTGCCGGTGGCAGCGTCTGTCAGTGTATGGCCGGTGTCCAGAAGCGCGGATAGTCTGACGCTTTTCCCGTTATAGGTCACGCAGCAAGGAGTGATTTCCTTCGCCATGGCATGGCTGGCGCTTCCGCGAAAGATCACAGATAGCAATATGTAGCAAATTCCTCCGGCAAGGAAAAATACTTTCCAGTTCAATTGGCTCCATATATTTTCGCTGTCTCCCAAAAGAAGAAGCTGTCCCACAGCCAGTAAAACGCCTCCCAGGGCACAACTGAGAAGCCAGAATAGCAGCAGCTGCCGCAAAAAGGCACTTTTTCTCCGAAAAGCTACCCAGACCAACCCAGCGGCTGCAAAAGCCTGTGGGAGTATCCCTCCCATTGCCGCCAATTGCGGCAGAAGGCACGCGGCGCCGTATAGGCCACCCAGCAGTGCCGCTCCCAGGATGCGCCTCCAGCGGAGGGGCAGACCAGCCAGCCAGGCGGTGGCACTGAGAGCCAAAAAATCCGCCAGGCTATTGAGAAGAAATGCCAAGTCCGGATAGATGACCATAACGCTCCTCCTTCTTACCAGACAGACTGTAAGCGGCTTGACCTTCATTATAGCCCTGTCTACAGACGAAATCCGTCATATCCAAAGACTGCCCCAGAAAAAAACGCCCCGCCATTCCAGTCTGGAACGGCGGGGTATTTTCTATCGGTTATTGCTGTTCGGTAAAAATCAAATTTTCAGTTCAAGGTAAAATCCAGATAGACTGGATTATGGTCGCTCCACTGGAAGCCAGTGTCTATGACCGCTGCCCCTTCCACTGTGACATTGGCAGAGACGATGAATCCATCCACAGTTACCTGGTAGTTATCTGGTCCATAGGGACGGTCCGCATTGCGGCAGGAGGGAACGGGAGATGCCTCATCAAAGGGAGCGACAATAGTCAGCTCTGACGGGACAAGTTCTGCCGGAATGGGCTGTGCCCAGGTATAGGCCTCACCGGATACGCCAAATATTTCATCGGAGTTTCCCAAAATATCCTTATTGAAATCACCGCCGGCAATCGCATAATTCCCAGCTGCATACTCCTTGCTCATATCGGCAAAGAGCATTTTAAGCTGATCCTCTGCGATAGTCCCGTCAGATGTATAGGCGGAGAGATGAAAATTATACAATACCAGCTCATGTCCGTTGTCCAGAGGAATCCGGCTCACAGAGTAGCATCGGTCCAGATCTACCAGCTTCATGAATCCCTCTTCGATGGGCAGGCTCCGACGGAGGGCAGAGGATATATCATAGCGGGAAAAGGTGACCTGGCCTGCCCGATTCGCTCCGTGGGGCTCCAAAATGGGCCAGAATAGATAGGGGCTGTCGTAATTCTGGGCAAAAACACGTTCTCCTAAGTCAGGCAAATAGGTACAGGCATAGGCATATTCATCTACATGGTAGCTGCGGGTACCATCCACATCCACTTCCTGAAGGAACACGAAATCCGGTGCAGCTGCCTGTACAGCCGACATGGCGCCCCCTACATTTTCGTACACCGCTTCTTTGGAGCGGGCCCGGCTCTCCTTGCCCCCGTCCATAAAGAAGCTGTAGTCGTCGCTGTAGGCCCCAAAGCCGATATTATAGGACAACAGGCGATACGTCTCTCCTGCGGCAGCCTGTTGCACTTCTGCCCCGGTTTCCTCCACCTCCAGCGGCAAATTGTCCTCTACCCGGTAGTAAGTCAAAAAGACATAAGCGACATAACAGATCAGCGCGATCAAAACGATCCCTAGAAAAAGCAATATAAGCCGCAGTATGGTTTTCACTCTCTGACCCGCTCCTTTCCTGTGATTTCCCGGACATCCATCCTGCAAACACAGGTAGAAGGCAGATATCTGAGAAGATATTGGTCGATCTCACCCATCAGGTCCGGACAGTAACGGCGGGTGATGGCAATCAGGGCTTCCCGCTTCTCAGATTCGCTGTCCACGATCACAACAGTTCCACGCAGGATAGCTGAGGCAAAGCAAACAGAAAAATAATCCGCCTCCCCTGCCTCAGCAGTGGTCAGCGTAGCCTCCGGCCACTTAGCAAGACAGTCCAGCTTTTTTCCTTTCATAGCGCAATGGAAGTATACGGTTTCTCCGATCCTGGCGGGACTGATGGGGACACCGTAGCCGCCCTCCTCGTCCCGCATGCTCAAAACGCCATAAGACGCCCGGTCAAAGATAGACCAAGCAAAAGCGGGGTCCCGTTCCCGATCTTTTCTTCTCATCCAATTCTCTCCTCTTTCTGCCGCTGTTTTCCCAATAGGCAATTTTTTGATTGACATTATCATAACAGACCCTGTGCGCTTTTTCAATAATACCAGAAGCAAGGATATGCCAGATAGCGTTGAAAAACGAAAAAGCAGCCGGGAACCATTTACCCGGCTGCTTTTCTTATGATTTATCTTTATGCTGCCTTCCCACGGAAGAAGCGAATCAAGACTTTGCCGACAAATCTCTGGCTGCCCGGATGATGCTCCAGGGCGGGACAGGTTTGGGCAGGCGCATACGAAAGACCATCTGGGGGTTTTTCGGTTCTGTCAGAGGCTCTCCAGCCTCATCCTCCATCACCGGAGCCACAAAAACCTCCGGCTTTGTATCCGGTCCTACCAGTTCCAGACAATCCCCCGCAGAAAACTTGTTGCGCAACGTCAAGGTGGCCATCCCGGAAGGGTCGCAATCTGTGACAAGCGCAACTACTTGCCACTCCCTGATATACCGGGCATTTTCCGTATACTGCCCTGGCTCTCCAAAGTAGAATCCCGTGGAATAGCGCCGATGGCTCACGTGATCCACCTCATCCCGCCATACCGGATCCACTTCCCTGCCTGCCGCTACATCATCAATGACGTGGCGGTAGGCACCGGTAATGATGGCAGCGTAATAGGCGCTTTTTGCCCTTCCTTCGATTTTCAGACTGCTGAGGCCGACATCCATCAACTCCCCAACATGGTCGATCATACACATGTCCCGGGAGTTCATGATGTAAGTACCCTTTTCATCTTCAAAAACCGGGAAATACTCTCCAGGGCGCTTTTCTTCCATCAGGTAGTACTGATAGCGGCAGGGCTGGGCACAGGCTCCCCGGTTGCTGTCTCTTCCGGTCATATAGTTGGAAAGGAGGCATCGGCCGCTGTAGCTGACACACATGGCCCCATGGACGAAAGCTTCCAACTCCAAGTCGGAAGGGACTTTTTCCCGGATCTCCCGGATCTCCGCAAGGCTCAGTTCCCGTGCCAGGATCACCCGCTTGGCCCCCAGATCATACCAGGCACTGGCGCATACATAATTTGCAACGCTGGCCTGGGTACTGACGTGGCGCTCACAGCGGGGCGCGTAGCGCCCAGCCAGGGAAAATGCCCCCATATCCGCCAGGATCAAGGCATCCACTCCGGCCTCCTGGAGCTGCTCCAGGTAGGCCGGGAGGTGGATCACCTCGTCATTACGGGGCATGGTATTCACAGTAACATGGACTCTGACGCCATGGCTATGGGCAAAAGCTACCGCCTTGGGTAATTCCTCAGGAGTAAAATTACCTGCGAAGGACCGCATGCCAAACGTCGTTCCTGCCAGATATACGGCATCTGCTCCATAGAGCACTGCCATACGCAGCCGCTCCATGTCACCTGCCGGTGCTAATAATTCCGGCTTTTTTTTACCCTCCATGTCAAAACCTCTTAATTGCCGCTGGCAGCTGCTTCTGCGGCCGCCTTAGCCTTCTCATGCTCCTTGAGGGTACGGCTGAATACGTGGGTACCATCTGCACCCAGGACATAGTAGTAATAGTCGGTATCTGCCGGCTGGAGTGCCGCCTTGATGGAAGCACTGCCCGGATTGGCGATAGGCGTGGGAGGCAGACCGGTATGCTGATAGAGGTTGTAGGGGCTGTCCAGGGTCTCATAATCGGCCTGAGTCACCGGACGGCCCGCTGCGTATACCAGCGACGCATCGATCTGCAGGTAATATGCAGTCTCACCGGCATTTTCCAGACGGTTATAGATAACAGAAGCAATGTTCTCACGATCAGTACCGTCTGTCTCCTTCTCAATAAGGGAAGCAATCGTGATGATCTCCTGGAAGCTGTAATCGGATGCTTCAAAGAGCGCAGCAAAGTCTTCGTTCTCGTAGACCTTTGTATTGAAGTTTTTCAGCATAGAATCAAAGGCCAAGTCAACGTTTCCGCCCACATAGAAGTTGTAGGTATCCGGATAGAGATAGCCTTCCAGACGGCTGATGCTGCCAAGATTCTCGTTGTCTACAAAGGCGTAGTCATCAAAGACATGGTTGGCTGCCGCATCGGTAAGGTCTTCCGTAGAGCCTACACCCTTCTCTGCCAGAAGATCAATGATCTGCTGCACAGAATAGCCTTCCGGAATGGTGACGTCCACTGTCTCCGCAGAGCCGGTGCTCCGCATTCCACGTACCAAAGCCATATAGTCCATCTCAGTATTGAGGGTATACGTTCCGGGAGAGACTTTCTCATCGGTTTTATAAAACACCGAGAACAACCGGAAGAACCAAGAATACTCGATAAGTCCTTCTTCCTTCAGTTCATTGGCCACTTTTCCGACATCCACTTTGGATACTGTTTCCGCTGTGCCATCTTCCTGCTTGACTTCTGTCTCAGTAAACCACTCCTCCGGAATCTCTACGGTAGCTTCCATGGGAGCCTTATTGAAAGCACAGAAATCATTTGCCAGCATCCAGCCAACTCCAGCAAAAATCGAGGAGGAAGCAACGACGATCACTACCCACAGGAGAATTCCCAGGACAGGATTGATGCCCTTTTTAGGGGCCTTCTTTTTCCCACCGCCCTGTTGACTGCTCTGAGAGGGACGAGAAGGCTGCTGGCTCCGGGATGACGGCCCACTGGAAGCCGCCTGCTGACGTTGGACCTGTCTTCCGTCCCAGCTTGTGGTACGGTACCGGTCCTCTTTGTTGTTCATGGGGAGATCCCCTCCTTTTTAAGGAATAAAATATTTTTTTCCGGTCAAGCTGCCTTTTGCTGATTTCCCACATAAGATAGCCCAGTGACTAACGAGTGAGGTGAATCAAACATGTGGAACAACGGTAATAACAGCTGCCTGTGGATCATCCTGATCATCATCCTGCTGGGATGCTGCGGCGGTACCGGAAACAGCTGCTGCAATTCCTGCGGCAACTCCTGCAACTGCGGCTGCAATTGCGGTAATTCCTGCAACTGCGGGAATAACAACAACGACTGCTGCTGCTGTTGCTAACCTCTACATACCGCCTGAAGGGAGCTGCCTCCCTTTGGGCGGTATGGGTGTCTGAAGGAAAGACGGTTTCGTCTGCCTGAGACGCTTCCGTATCTGCGGGCATGGGGCGCCTTCCCGGCGCCCCTTTGCTCTGCTCATTTTTCGGACATGCCGGTAAGGAGCGCTTTTACCAGCGCCCAGGCTTCCTCGTGGATATCCTCTACACTGCGGACATGTCCATGGCGGGCACAGGAGATACACTGCCAGCCCTGCTGCTCAGCAATCTCACGGGCACAGGCGCGGCACCGGCGCAGATAGGCATCGTCCCTCTCATGGATATCAGCAGTTGTCCCTGTCGCAGCTTCCCGGCGGCGGAGCATCCCTTCCGACAGATCGGTGGGCATATCCAGATAAATCACCATATCCGGCCTGGGAAGGCCAAGACGGTCATACTCCAGATCAAACAGCCACCTGACGTACTCTGCCTGCTCCTCCGTCGCCAGCTTTGAGGCCTGGTGCACCGCGTTGGAGGTAGTATACCGATTGGCCAGAATGACACGTCCTGCCTCGTAATCCTTTCCCCAGTCCTCCTTATAGGAGGCGTAGCGGTCCACCGCAAAGAGCGTAGAGGCGGCATAGGCATTCACATCACCTGGGTGATCGCCCAAGGCCCCTGCCAGATACAGCCGGGCCGGTTCCGCGAAGGGATTGCCGTAGCGGGGAAAGTCGATCTCCCGCAGAGGGTATCCTTCTTCCCGCAGGCGCTGAGCCATCATGTTGGCCTGAGTGGCCTTTCCGGAGCCATCGGTCCCCTCAAAAACAATCAGTTTTCCTTTCATTTTTTCGTCCTCTTCTCCCCTGCTACATGGACCAGAAACAGGGGAAGCTTCATCATCCGTCCGATCCGGCTGGGATTCTTCAAAAGGCGATACAGCCACTCAAGCCCCAGCTTCTGGAACGTCTCCGGCGCCCGCTGTACAGTTCCTGAAAACACATCCAGGCAGCCGCCAAGGCCCACCAGCAGATGGGCTCCGGTATCACCACCGTTGCGGAGCATCCATTTTTCCTGTTTCGGGGCGCCAAGACATACGAATACCACATCCGCACCGCTCTTGCGGATCTCTTCCAATACGGGAGCATCCTCCTTGAAATAGCCATCATGGGTACCCGCGATCTTGAGGCCTGGATAACGGGCCACCAGCTTCTCAGCTGCCAGTTCCGCGATCCCAGGCTTTGCCCCCAGCAGATACAGGGACTTCCCTGTCTCTGCCATTCTGCCCATCAAATTCTGGGCAAATTCAACCCCAGGAACCCGGCCTTTCAGGGGAGTACCCAGGATCTTAGCGCCATAGACAACACCGATTCCATCTGCTATGACAATATCCGCCTTGCGTACAGCCTCCATAGCCTCGCTGTCCTCACGGCAGGTCTCCACGATCTCCGGATTGGGCGTTACCACATAGTGGGCTCCGTCCTCATTCATCAGACGAACGCCTTCCGCTACCGCCTGTTCCATCGTAAAGTTATCAAAGCCAACGCCCAGTACATCTATCCTCATGCTATGTCTCCTTTTTCGGCATTGCCGCATTATCTTATGCAGTATAGCACAAACCTGCAGACTTGTCCATGTGCAGAACACCGCCGGCAGTTTCCTGTTACCGACGCAGGTGCTCCTGAATCCTTCGGAGGTTGCTCTCATGGAAATTCCTGGCTGCCGTGATCCCTTTCCGGAGATCGTCCAACAGATTATATAGCTCGTCAGACCACTCCATACTGCGGCCGCTGTGTCCGCACCGGTACTGATCCAAAACCACATAATAGCGGGAAAAAGCCCGCTTTACGCTGTCTTCCCAGGAGAGGTACAGCTGCTCCAGTGCCTGCTGCCCCAGGCGGCTGAGGGCAGCCCGGTCAGCGCCCTTCTTCTCCAGCAACGCTTTCAGTGAAGCAGCATTTTCCTCGATCAACAGGGCATTGACGCCGTCTGCCACCCCTTCCGCCGCGCAGGAATCGCGAACCAGAACACTGGCGGTTCCGCAGGCGGCCGCTTCCCGTACCACAATACCGTTGGTATCAAAAGTCGAGGGAAACAAAAACAGATCGCTAAGAGAGAACAATGTCCGCAGCTTCTCACGGTCGTGAACAGCACCTGTAAAAATACAGATGTCATCCAGACGCAGCTGAGCTGCTTTTTGTTCCATTTCCTGCCGTTCCATGCCGTCGCCTACCATCAGCATACGGAAGTCATGGCCAGACTGCCGCAAAGCAGCAAGCGCATCCAGAATGATGTGCACACCCTTGTACCACATCATGCGCCCCACAAAGAGGTACACCGGCACTTGTTCCGGCAGGCCCAGTTCCTTTCGCAGCGCAGAACACCGGTCCCTGCTCACCGGCCCCCGGGGAAAATCTACGCCGTTTTCCATTACGATATAGTCCCCTGCATATCCGAGACTCCGCAAATTCTCCCCGGCTCCTCGGCTGACGACCCAAACCTCATCACAGGCGGAAATATTGTCTACCAGCAGGCGGATCGCTGTCTGCTGCAGAAGCTGTCCCGACAGGGCCCTGCGGATATCAATGTCAAACTTGGTATGGTATGTGAATACCACCGGCACATCCAGCCGTTCCCGCAGTGCGCGGGCCATAACCGTGGACATCACCGGGCAATGGGTATGGATGATCTGCGGGGAAAAATCGGCCAGCGCATCCATTGCTCTGGCACTGAAGGGATACCCTGCCCGGTAACCTACGATCTTGGTGGTATCAAAGCTGGGATAGCGTACGACGGGAAAAGGATAGTTATCCGTCGTACCGGGATAATCCGGAACGCCTACCACCGCGCTGCCAAGCTGATCCTGTATCATGCTGGCATAATTCAGGACAGCATTGGCCACACCATCTATGACCGGAGGAAAAGAATCGTTTAACAGGCAAACAGAAAGGTTGTCTTTTTTCATGACGGTCCCCCTGCTTCAAAATCAATGGTATCCATAATTTTCCAAAAGAAAATACTGAAAATACAGTTTAAGTATAGCAGATTATTGCCTGGATTTCTTTAAGAATTTGTAAAGCAACAGAGAAATATCCACTGAAATCAATGTTTCCGCCGTTCAATGCGCTATTTTCTTGGAAGTGGGTGTTTTGCCCCGCAGAAACGAAAATTTGGTCTCGCTGCATACCACAGCCACAAAAATCATTACAAATCCCACCGCCATACGGACGCTGACAGTATCATCGGCAAACACCACGGAGCACAGTACGCCGAAAACCGATTCCAGAGACAGGATCACCGCTGCGGAAGCAGGGTCGGAGTTGACCTGTCCCACGTTCTGGAACAAAAGGGCCACTGTAGTGGCCATCACACCAAGATAGCACAAGGGCAGGATCACTTGAGGATCTGCCAGAGCCTGGGTGGGGAACGATTCCGTCAGAGCTCCGCCGATCCAGGCATAGAGGGCGGCAAAAGCGAACTGGAACACCGTGAGAAGATAGATATCCTTCCGGGGAGAGACCTTTGCCACTGCTACGATATGAGCAGCATAAAAAATAGCGCACAGAAGGGTCAGTGCATCTCCCAGATTTACCGACAGGTCGCCGCTGAGGGATACCAATCCAACCCCTCCCACACATAAAGCGGCTGCCAGGATATTGTATCGGTCAGGCTTTACCCCGACGAACAGCCAGTACAGGAAGGGAACGATGACACAATACACGGCAGTAAGAAATGCGTTTTTGGAGGGCGTTGTCAATGCAAGGCCGTATGTCTGGATGGAGTAAGCCAGATAGAGACAGCCGCCGATAATAGCCCCCCGCCATAAATAGTCCTTCGTCACGTTCTTCCATCGCTTCCAGCAGACCAGAGCCAGCAGCAGAGCGCCCATGGTAAACCGGATCGCCAGCAGATACTGCACGGGGATGGCGTCCAGGGCATTTTTCATAATAAAAAAGGAGCTGCCCCAAATAAAAGCCGCAGCAAAAAGCATCGGCTTTGCCGCTCTCCTGACAAAATTTCCGCTCATAAGAGGTCACCTCATCATTGTCAAATTTACAGCGCAGTGATAAGATACTACCAAAGAGGTGAGAAAATGGCAAGACTGGACAGCGGTTTTTTTCTGCGGGATACAGTAAAGGTGGCCCAGGATCTGTTGGGCCGATATCTGGTACGGCAATGGGACGGCGAAAGGGTCGTCTGCCGGATCACAGAAACGGAGGCCTATGTAGGCGCTGTGGACAAGGCCTGTCACGCCTATGGCGGGCGGATGACAGAGCGGACCCGGACCCTGTATGCCGCCCCGGGGACGATTTATGTCTATTTGATCTATGGCATGTACCACTGTCTCAATTTTGTCACAGAGGCGGAAGGCACCGCCGCTGCTGTATTGATCCGCGGCGGTGAGGTGGTCTGGGGAAAGGAGCGGGCGGCAAACCTCCGCTTCCAAAAGGATTACGAAGCGCTCACTGCTGCACAGCGGCGTTCTCTGGCCAACGGGCCCGGGAAATTATGTAAAGCTCTTTCCATTGACAGACATTTGAATGGCTGCCCTATTACCGGTGATGCGCTGTATCTGGTCGATGCGCTGCCGGAACTTTCCCTGCCTGAGAGGCTTCTGTCGCAGCCTTTCCTGACCGGTAAGCGTATTGGTATCGACTATGCTGAGGAAGCCGTGGATTTTCCATGGCGGTTCTGGTTGGAATAAACTTTATAATGGGAGAAAACGCTGGTATGCTGATTTTTGATTTGGATGGGACACTGATCGATTCCAACGGCGTATGGGTAGAGGTTGACAAGACGTTTTTGGCGCGCCGTGGCGCGCCCTACACCAAGGAATACTATGAAGGTGTGGCGCACACCATTTTGCAGAATTGCGCCATATTCACCAAGGAGTATCTGGGCCTCAGTGAGTCCTGTGAGGAGATCATCGACGAATGGATGGAGCTTGCCGCCGGGCAATATCACCATGTTCCCTTGAAACCCGGCGTCCGTGAATACCTGGACCGCTGCAAAAAAGCCGGGCATCGGATGGCAGTCTTTACCGCCTGTGTGCCGGAGCACTGCCAGGCCGCTATGGAGAGCCACAGTCTGCAGCCCTACTTTGAGCAGGTGATCTATGCCCAGGAGTTGGGGGTGGATAAGCGCTCCCCTGCCATTTTCCGTCGGGTAGCGGAGATGCTGGGAGTGGAACCGCGGGACTGTGTGCTCTTTGACGACTCTCTCTCCGCCTGCAAGGCCGCCAAGGCCGCCGGGATGACAGTAGTGGGGGTGTATGACCCCTTTTTCCAGGACAGCAAAGCAGATATGCGGGAACTATGCGATCAATATATCTCCGGTTTTCCTGACTTGCTGTGACCGGATAGTACGCTATGGTTCAGGCCGCCGGAAAAAACCGGCGGCCTGATATATCAAAAATTCTGCCCGCCGTGTTAACAGGGGCAGAATTTTTTACGCGAAGGTCGGAATGATGACTGAGAATCCGTTTTCTCAACAAATCACTCGATTTTATCCCTTTGAGCCATTGCCTGGGATAAAGCCTCATGCGCCAGGAGCCCATATTCAGACCTATTCCCGGCGCATGAAGCTTCAACCCCTTCCGGTGATTTATGCCGCGGCTTCTCCGGTTGCATTTTCGCGGAACAGCAGAGACACACACCACAGGCCTGCGATTCCTACGATCGTGTAGATCACGCGGGAAAGAACAGCCATCTGTCCGCCGCATATGAATGCCACCAAGTCAAATCCAAATAAACCGATGGCTCCCCAGTTCAGTGCGCCGATGATCACCAGCGCCAGAGCGATCCGATCCCAAATCATTGTGGATAACCTCCCTTCCTTTTCAAAAACCAGATAATATCCGGCTTTCAGCCGTAGTGTGTCCTTTTTTTCTCCAGTTATGCGCCTGAGTGTATTTGCTGGACGAACAAAGGAGAATTATCCGCCGATATCGCAGTTTGACATTGAAAAAATCGCAAAGAATCTGTATAATAGGGAAAAAACCTAGGGAGGCATTTTGTGAAATATTTATTGATTATTGGAGACGGCATGGCCGACAATCCAGTGGAACAGCTGGGTGGAAAAACTCCGCTCCAGGCTGCGCATATTCCCAATATTGACCGTCTGGCCGCCCACGGCATTGTGGGCAGCGTGGTAAACTGCCCCAAGCCTCTGCCCCCTGGCAGTGAGACGGCTATCCTTTCCATTTTTGGATGTGATCCTCGCCGGTATTTTACGGGACGCTCCCCTATGGAGGCTGCTGCCTCCGGTATTCATATGCTTCCTGGCGATACAGCCTTCCGCTGCAATCTGGTAGCTCTGGAAGATGGCGACATGCCTTTGGATGAAAAGAAGATCCTCTCCCATAATGCCGGTTCTATTGACGGAGAAGCCTCTCTGGAGTCTGTCAATGTCCTGCTCTCCGATCCCGACTTCGTGCAGACCATGAAGGACGCCAGGATCGAGATCCATCCCTTCCCTGCTTTCCGCCAGCTGGCCATCCAGCATGACAGTCATATTGAAAATGTCACATTTATTCCGCCTCACGACCATTTGGGGGAGCCTGCGGGGCCCTATTTCCCCTCCGGCGATCCGGAGGCAGAGCCCTTTGCCAAGCTCATGCGCATGGCCCACGATTTGCTGGATCACCACCCGGTGACAGAAAAGCGCCGCAAAGCCGGCAAGCTGCCGGCCAACGGTATCTGGTTCTGGGCGGAAGGCTCTGCCATCCAGCTGCCCAGTTTTCAGGAACAGTATGGCCGCGGCGGAGCTGTGGTCAGCGCCGTTCCCCTGTGCCAGGGAATCGGCGTTCTGCGGGGACTGGAGAAAATCGATGTGGAGGGCGCTACCGGCGAACTGGACTCCAATCTGGAGGGAAAGGTGGAAGCGGTATGGGCCATGTTCCAGAAACATGACTTTGTTGGCCTGCACATGGAGGCTCCTGACGAGTGCACCCATAATGCGGATCTCAAGGGTAAGATCCAGGCCATTGAGTGGCTGGACAGCCGTCTGGTAACTCCCTTACTGGAGCGTCTGGACAAGTCCGGCGAGGATTACCGTATTCTGCTCCTTAGTGACCACAAGACCCTCACCTCTACCCGTGGGCACGACGCCGACCCTGTTCCCTTCCTGATATATGACAGCCGGGTAGACACCGGGCGAGGCGGCGCCTACGATGAGCCCAACGGCGAAGCCGGCCCCTTCCTGCCGGATGGGACCGTCCTGCTGGACAAGCTGTTTGAGCGCGACTGACCCAGCGCACCGGCAGAATCGCGCACCGGAGAGCTGTGATTTTGCTGATTAATATTATGGAGGAAAACGATATGAACGAGAAATTCCAGAAGCTTGGCATCAAACCGGCAGATATCCTGCTGCCCCGGGACTGTGACATGACCCGCTGGGCCGTGGTGGCCTGCGACCAGTTCACCTCCCAGCCGGAGTACTGGGAGGAGGTGGACCGCATTGCCGGCGATGCTCCCTCTACCCTGCGGCTGATCCTGCCGGAGAGCAAGCTGAACGACCCCAATGTAGAGGAGCACATTGCGGATATCAACCGCTCTATGGCCGACTACCTGGCACGGGACATTTTCAAGACTTATCCCGATTCCATTATCTATATTGAGCGCTCTCAGTCCGATGGTGAGATCCGTCACGGCCTGGTGGCCGCCGTGGACCTGGAGCAGTACGACTATACGCCCGGCTCCGGTTCCCTGGTCCGGGCTACGGAGGGCACTGTTCTGGAGCGTATCCCGCCCCGTGTCCGGGTCCGCAAGGATGCTCCTATTGAACTGCCCCATGTGATGCTTCTGATCGACGATCCCGATAAGACATGCATCGAGCCTATCACTGCCGCTGCCGGCACGATGGAGCCCGTGTATGACTTTGAGCTGATGATGAAGGGTGGCCACCTGAAGGGCTGGCTCCTCAATAACAGCCAGATCGATGCTCTGGCAGATGCCCTGGAGAATCTCTCCACCACCGAGGCCATGGAGCAGAAGTACGGCCTCAAGGGCGTGGCGCCCCTCCTCTTTGCTGTGGGTGACGGCAACCACTCCCTGGCTACTGCCAAGACCTGCTATGAGAACCTGAAGAAGGTCACTCCCCAGGAGCAGTGGGCGGATCTCCCTGCCCGGTACGCCCTGGTGGAAATCGAGAACCTCCACGACGACGCTTTGAAGTTTGAGGCCATTCACCGTGTGGTGTTCGGCGTGGATCCCCAGGCTCTGCTGGAGGCCTTTAAGGCCTACTATCCCGGCGCCCACGAGGGTGAGGGCGAGGGCCACACCATCGCCTACACCTGGAGCGGCGGCAAGGGTTACATCACAGTTCCCAATCCCAAGGTCCAGCTGGCGGTGGGTACTCTCCAGAACTTCCTGGATGCCTATCTGAAGGAGCATGGCGGCGAGGTGGACTACATCCACGGCGATGCCATTACCGACGAGCTGGGCGCCAAGCCCGGCAATATCGGCTTCAAGCTCCCCGCCATGGGCAAGGATCAACTCTTCAAGACCGTCATCGCCGACGGCGTTCTGCCCCGCAAGACCTTCTCCATGGGCCATGCCGAGGACAAGCGCTACTACGTGGAAGGCCGGAAGATCCGGTAATGAACCGGTCAATATGTTTTCCTTTTCCGAAAGAAAAGCATTAAAAGAAAACTTTTGGGCAAAACTTTGTTTTGCCTGACAGATAGCTGGTCAAAAACGACAGAATGTGCTAAACTATCCCCGGGGCATATGCCCCGGGGATAATCTTTAGAGGAAAGGATGCTGCGGATGGAAAACAGAAGAAGCGGCTCCATGGCATGTTTGCGCTGCGGCGGTGAGATGGTACACGCATTTACGGAGAACATTCAGCTGGGAAAAACCAGCGTACTGTTGGGAGACTGGCCCAATATATGGGCTGGTGCCATGCGGGTGGAGGTCTGGTGCTGCAAAGATTGCGGGCGGTTGGAGTTTTTCTCCGCGGAGAATAGCCACACGGAGGGCCTTCCCCAGACTACTTGTCCCCACTGCGGCCGCAGCCACGATTTTGACTATCCTAAGTGCCCCTTTTGCGGGCATGTCTATTGAGGGAGGGCCAATGTATGATGCAGACTGAGCCCGCCTGGGCAAAACTGAATTTGACACTGGATATTCTGGGAAAACGCCCGGATGGCTACCACGATCTCCGGATGGTGATGCAGTCTATCGACTTGCAGGATACGATCACAGTGGAAACTGAGGAGCAGCCCGGCATCCGTGTAGCCAGCAATTTTTACTTTCTGCCCTGCGATGAGAGCAATATTGCCGCAAAGGCAGCGATCCGCTTTTTTGAGGCGACAGGATTGCCGCGCCCCGGGCTTTCTATCAGCATGGAAAAAAACATCCCGGTATGCGCAGGTATGGCAGGTGGAAGCAGCGATGGCGCTGCGGTGCTGCGCATCCTGCGGCGGACCTATTGTCCTGAACTCCCCCGGGAACGGCTGGAGGAGATCGGCGCACTGGTAGGCAGCGACGTCCCTTACTGTGTCCGAGGCGGCACAGCTTTGGCGGAGGGGCGGGGCGAGCGGCTTACCGACCTCCCCCCTCTTCCTCCCTGCTATTTTGTTATCTGCAAGCCGTCTTTTGCGATCTCCACGCCGGAGCTGTTTTCTCTTGTTCACATGCGCCGCTTTCATTGCCGCCCGGACACCGCCGGGATGATATCCGCATTGACGGAAGGAGATCTGGCAGGTGTGGCTCACCGGCTGTACAATGTATTCGAAGACGTCCTCCCCAGGAAGTACGCGCAGGTCTTTGATATCAAGCGGGCACTACTAGACCATGGTGCCATGGCATCTTCCATGTCCGGAAGCGGTCCTACTGTATTCGGTATGTTTTCGGACAAAGAACGTGCTACAGCTGCCAGAGATGCGCTTCTCCCCCTCTTCCCGCAGACATTTCTCTGTCATTCTGTCGGCAAATCTGTTTAAAAGTTAAAAATACCGTCCATACTGGAGAAAAACAGTAAGGACGGTATTTTTATGAAATTTCGCAACAAACTATTGATTTCCCTGATAGCTGGACTGCTGGCCATGCTGCTCTATGCCACACCCGCTTGGTGGGGCGTGCTCTTCTCCCCTGTCACCCATCAGCTCACCTCTGCCTCGCTTACCGAGGACAGCGATGGATTTTGGCACTGGGAAACAGAGGATGGCATCGTTATCCGGCTGAAATCCCTGGATATGCTGTTTTCTCTTCTGGGGATCAGCGGAGATCAGAACTGACCAGTCCGGAGCTGCTACAGAGAAACTGTTTTCGACTCTCCTCCTTCGGACAGGAGGCACAGCGCAGGCTGCACCCCCTGCCGCAAAGAGGAGTAGTATGGGAGCTTACTTACGGAGCTTTTCTGCAGAGAAAAATTCTTTGGTAGTCTTAAAGACCACACCAGACAGGGCGAATACCGCGATAAGGTTGGGGATAGCCATGAGGCCGTTGAGGGTATCGGCAATATCCCAGGCCAGCCCCAGATCCATAGTGGCACCCACCAGGACAACCAGGGTGAAAATGATCTGGTAGGGCTTGATGGCCTTGGTACCCAGGATATACTCCCAGCAGCGGGTACCGTAGAGACCCCAGCTGAGCACCGTGGACAGGGCAAACAGGCCCAGACCGATGGCGATGATCAGCGCGCCGATCTTCTCACCGAACACAGTACCCAGAGCCTGGGAGTTCAGAGCCGTAGTACCCTGAACGCCGTAGTTGAGCTGTTCCTCCGTGAGAGCCACCAGAATGGTGAGACCGGACAGGGAGCAGATCACGATGGTGTCCATGAATACCTCGAAGATACCATAGAGGCCCTGCTTGACAGGATTGGACTCAGAGGAGGCAGCGTGAGCAATAGGCGCGGAACCAAGGCCAGCTTCGTTGGAGAAGACGCCCCGCTTGACGCCCCACTCAATGCAGAGCTTGATGGTCATACCGGCAGCACCACCGGTGACAGCCTCAGGGGAGAACGCGCCGCGGAAGATCAGACCGAACACACGGGGCAGCTCGCCGGCGTGGGCGATCAGGACGATCAGGCAGGAGATGATGTAGATAAGGGACATGAAGGGCACCAGCTTCTCCGTGACGCTGCCGATGCGCTTGATACCGCCCAGGAGAACGACACCAACGATGATCATCAGTACCAGGCCCAGCACCAGATTGATGGTGTTGGCACTCTCTGCAGCGGAGGGGATGAAGGCCTGAATGGCGGTGTTGACGGAGTCGGTGATGTTGCCCACCTGCACTGCGTTACCGATACCAAAGGAGGCAAGGCCGCCGAAGATACAGAAAATAACTGCCAGCCACTTCCAGTTCTTGCCAAGGCCGTTCTTAATGTAATACATGGGGCCGCCTACCCAGTCGCCATAGGCATTGCGCTCGCGGTATTTCACCGCCAGCAGTACCTCGGAATACTTGGTGGCCATGCCCAGCAGGGCAGATACCCACACCCAGAAAATGGAGCCGGCACCGCCCAGCGTGACGGCGGTAGTGATACCGGCGATATTGCCGGTACCCACTGTAGCGGCCAGAGCGGTGGTCAGCGCCTGGAACGGCGTGACTTCACCTTCCTTGGCCTCATGCTTATGGAACATTTTGCCGATGGTGTTCTTCATGGCGTAGCCAAACTTCCGGAACTGGAACCCTTTGAGTCCCAAGGTCAGGAAGATGCCAGCGCCCATAAGGAGCACCAGTGCCGGAATACCCCAGACAATACCATTGATAAAACTATTGCCGGTTGCTATTGCGTTTATAAATCCTTCCATACTCTCTCTCCTTTCGATTCCCTACACCCAACAACAGAGACGGGAGCGCCGCTGGATCTGCGGCGCTCCCGTCTCTGCCTGCGAAAACACGTATACCGAAAACCATCGCACTCCCTGCCGGGGGGCTCCAACCCCTGCAGTCCTGCTGGACGGCATTCTGTCCTTTCGCCTGAGAGTTTACGGGGGACCTCCGCTTGCACCTTCGGCATCTGCCTTCAGCAGACTTCTCCAGAATCCTAACAGCAGCTGCAGTCCCGCCCCGAAGGGCACCAGTACGTTTTGCGCCGTTGGTGAGCCGCTCTTCACAGCAGCGGCTGTTCTCCTGCAGCTTTTGTCCAGTTGCGTGTTTGATGGCATTATTGTAGCAAAGAGTATCCCCTCACACAAGGCATAGAAATCAATTTTATCAGCATAGATATCTTTTTTGCAAAATCTTAGCGAACGTTACTTTCTAAACAAAAGCGCTCTAATGACTGATATTACTAGGTTTTTTCCTTTGTATTTCTGCTTGCAGAAGCAGATATGAAATACGCTGGAATGGATTTTTATGCCAAATGCTTCTGGGGAATTTTATGCATTATTTCAAGGAATACGGCGGCTCGGTCTCAGAGAGACCAAGCCGCCGTATCCTTGCTTATGGGAGGGTGAGAAAGGGAAGAAAATAGGAAGAACGTCAATTATGAGCGCAGTTCTTTATCCTTGCTGAAGAATTCCCGGGTGGATTTTACAACCACACCAGACAGCGCAAGCACACCGATCAGGTTGGGGATCGCCATCAGACCATTCAAGGTATCGGCAATGTTCCATGCCAGATCGAGGCTCATGGTAGCACCTACAATAACGATAAGGGTAAAGATGATCTGATAGGGCTTGATAGCCTTGGTTCCGAAAATGAATTCCCAGCAGCGGGTACCATAAAGGCCCCAGCTCAGAACCGTAGACAATGCGAACAGGCTCAGGCCGATAGCGATGATCAGTGCGCCGATGCGGGAGCCAAAGACGGTTCCCAACGCCTGGGCATTGAGGGCAGTTCCCGGATCAGTACCGTAGCTGATACCGATACTGTCAGCGGTAAGAAGAAGGGTCAGACCGGTGAGGGTGCAGATGACGATGGTATCCATGAACACTTCAAAAATACCATACAAGCCCTGCTTGACCGGATTGGGCTCGGAAGAAGCAGCGTGGGCAATGGGAGCAGAACCAAGGCCTGCCTCGTTGGAGAACACGCCGCGCTTGACACCCCAAGTCACACAAAGCTTAATGGAGATACCCACGGCGCCGCCAGTAACAGCTTCCGGTGTAAAGGCGCCCTTGAAGATCATACCGAACACACGAGGAATATCCGTTACATTGGCAAACACCACTACCAAACAGGCAATGATATACACCGCCGCCATAACGGGGACCAGTTTCTCAGTAACGCTGCCGATGCGCTTGATGCCGCCCAGCAGCACAACACCGACGATGATGGCCAGCACGATTCCCAGTACCAGATTGATGGTAGAAACGTGATCTGCGGCAGAGGGAACAAACTGCTGGATCGCATTGTTGATCGATCCGGTAATATTACCGACCTGCACGGCATTGCCGATACCGAAAGAGGCCAGGCCGCCAAAGATACAGAAAACGACTGCCAGCCACTTCCAGTTCTTGCCCAAACCATTGCGGATGTAATACATGGGACCGCCCACCCAGTCACCATGGGCATTGCGCTCGCGGTATTTTACCGCCAGCAGTACCTCGGAATATTTGGTGGCCATGCCCAGCAGAGCAGAGATCCACAGCCAGAAGATGGAACCCGCACCACCCAGTGTGACGGCAGACGTGATACCGGCGATATTACCGGTACCTACTGTGGCAGCCAGAGCAGTCGTCAGCGCCTGGAAGGGCGTGACTTCACCCTGCTTGGCTTCGTGCTTATGGAACATTTTGCCGATGGTGTTCTTCATGGCATAGCCGAACTTCCGGAACTGGAAGCCCCTGAGCATCACCGTCAGGATAATGCCGGCACCCATCAGCAGCACCAAGGCAGGTATACCCCAAACGATACCATTCAGCCAACTATTGCCAGCCTCTATTGCCTTTAAAATACCCTCCATACATGCTCTCCTCTCTCATGTTGGCGTACATACCGCATATTGACAGAAAAATGGAGCGCCGCAAGTTGCGGCGCTCCCCTAAAAACAATACTCCCATGCGCTCAGCAATATTTATTCACTGAGTGTATGCAGCAAAACGTAGGATTCTGTCCTTTTGCCTGAGAGTTTACGGGGATCGGCCGCTTGCACCTTCGGCATCTGCCTTAGCAGAGTTCTCCAGAATTCCGTCCATCCACAGTTTCACCTTACGGTATCTTATCCACTACACCTTCGGCCAGAAAGCAATAGCCTTCTGGTTCCTGCGGACTTCATCCGGTATGTCATTGTACTATCATCTTAACAGAATGTTTATATGTTGGCAAGAGTTATTTTCACGTTCTTGTCACCTTATTGACTTGACAGGACATGCTGATATAATAAACTTAAGTAAAGAACTTCATTCTACAGGGATGGACACCGCCATGTATTTGCCCTTGTATTTGCATCACGGCCTCTTGCCGGAAAGGAGACACCATGACATTATCTGATGCTGTTTCCACCAGAATGTCCCTCAGGACCTACCTGCCGGACCCCATTAGTCCGGAACAGATCCGTCAGCTTAATAAGGCAATCGATCAATACAACAGCCGTGCCGGTCTGCATATTCAGTTGATTTGCGACCGCCCTGAGCCATTCTCTTCCCTGACCAAAAGCTATGGCATGCTTTCAGGGGTACGCAATTATCTGGTATTTGCCGGGCCATCTTCTGATCCCGATCTGGCGGAAAAATGCGGCTATTACGGTGAACTGATCATCCTTACTGCTACGGCCATGGGCCTTGGTACCTGTTGGGTGGGAGGAACTTATGACCAACGCAGCTGCCTCTGCCACTTGGCGGAAGGGGAAAAGCTGGTCTGTGTGGCAGCGATCGGCCACACGCCGGAGGAGCGCACAGGACGTGAAAAGCTGATCCGGCGCATTGCTCAGCGCGGCAGTAAGAGCGTGGCCGAACTGGCTTCCGGCCTCAGTCACGCCCCCAGTTGGTTCATGTCCGGCATGGCTGCCGTGCAGCGGGCCCCCTCTGCCCGCAATCGCCAGCCCTATCGGTTCGTCAAGAAACGGGACAATTCCGTTCAGGTACACATGACGGAAAATACGACCTTCTCCCCTGTTGACCTGGGCATCGCCAAGCTTCACTTCGAACTGGGGGCCCATGGCGGTACCTGGAGCTGGGGTGACGGCGGCACATTTCATAAAGCGGCTGAGGAGAAATCCTGCGGCGCAGTGATCTGGCGCGGTACTCCGGGTGAGCACCAGTATCTGTTGGCACGCCACAACGGCGGCCATTGGAGTTTTCCCAAAGGACATGTGGAGGGCGAAGAGACAGAAATCCAGACTGCCCAGCGGGAAATCCTTGAGGAGACCGGACTCCAGGCAGAAATCGACACCAATTTCCGGCAGGTAGTGACATACTATCCCAAAGCCGGTGTGATCAAGGATGTGATCTTTTTCATAGCCAAGCCTGTGGGCGGTACCCAGCACGCACAGGAGGCAGAGATCGCAGATCTGGGCTGGTTTTCCTTCTCTGAGGCAAGGCCGCTGGTAACGTTCGCCACCGATGAGGAGGTCCTGCTGGCAGCGGAGAACTATCTGACCAGCCGGAACTGATATTTCCCAGGCAAAGCCCTTTCGGCCGGACAGCGCCTGTTTAACGCACAGGTGCTGTCCGGCTTTCTGTATGAAGATATCCAGTATTTGACAGGCAGCAAAAACTGCGTATACTATTTGATACTTCTATTTTCAGGAGGACCTATGGAGAATTATTTTTCCTTGCATATGCAGGAAGACGATATCCGGGCCATCAGCAGCATCGGCCTTGCCCATTTGGGCGACGGCGTATATGAGCTGTTGGTCCGTGCCTACCTGTGTGCCCACGGCAAAGCTACCGGAAAGGGACTGCACCGCTCCACAGTGGAACTGGTGAAGGCCCCCGCCCAAGCTCAGCTGGCAGACCGCATTCTGCCCCTTCTGACCCCGGAGGAGCTGGCGGTATTCAAGCGGGGCCGCAACGCCAACGTTAACACCATCCCCCATAGTGCCAGCCGCTCTGATTACCTGAAAGCCACTGCACTGGAGAGCCTTTTCGGATTTCTCTATCTGCGGGGAGAGACTGAACGGATCAATGAGCTATTCAACGCCATGATGGAGGTGACAAGGGATGCCACTTGACTCCTTTTGTTTATCAGGTGTTATTCAGGAATTGCAAAGTCTTGTTGGTCTCCGGATCGAAAAAATCCAGCAGCCCGCCCGGGATCAGGTGATCCTGTCACTGCGGGGCGGCAGAAAACTGATGCTCTGCTCAGGTGCGTCCCAGGCCCGCATTCATCTGACCAACCTTTCCCGGGAAAACCCTGCTTCGCCCCCTATGTTCTGTATGCTGCTGCGTAAGCATCTGGGGGGCGGGAAGATATCCGCTATTGAACAGCCCGGCCTGGAGCGGGCTGCCGTGGTAACCATCGATATGGTGGATGAACTGGGCGAGCCGGGCCAGCGCAAATTGATTCTGGAATGTATGGGCCGCCGGTCAAATCTGATCCTGACGGATGGTGAGGATCGGATCATTGACTGTCTGCGGCGGGTCGATCTGGAGATGAGTGAACAGCGGCAGGTGCTTCCCGGGCTCTATTATCGTCTCCCTCCTGCCCAGGAAAAAGCGGACCCCCTTGCCGCTGACGAGGAGACATTGGAAAGGCTCTTGAAAGGTGCCTCCCCGGAGATCTGTGGGGATCAGTTTTTGCTGGACACCTTCTGGGGACTTTCGCCCCTGGTCTGCCGCGAGATCGTTTACCGCGGCTGCGGCAGCACGGATGCCCGTCTGGACCGTATCGCTAACCGTCAGGGACTGTTGCAGTCTTTCTTTGAATGGCTAAAGATTGCAAAGGAAAAAAGCTTTACACCATATTTACTGGAAAAGGATGGACGGCCCGCTGATTATTCCTACTTCCCCATAACCCAGTACGGCACGGCTATGATCGGCACCGCTCAAGATAGCTTCTCCTCCCTGCTGGATCAGTTCTATGAGACACGGGAGCAGCAGGAACGGGTCCGGCAAAAGGGGCAAGACCTCCTGCGCACAGCTACCAATGCCAGAGACAGGCTGCGCAGGAAACTGGCTCTCCAGGAAAAGGAGTATGCCCAGACCCTGGAACGGGATCATTTGCGTATATGCGGTGAGCTGATCACCGCCAATCTGTACCGCATGGAGCGGGGCCAAAAGGTTCTGCGAACCCAGAACTACTATGAGGAAAGCTGTCCGGACATTGAGATTCCTCTGGACCCCCTCCTCACCCCCCAGCAAAACGCCGCCCGCTATTTTCGCCAGTATAACAAGGCAAAAACCGCCGAAACCTATTTGGCCCAGCAAATGGAGATCGCCCGGAAAGAGCGTGACTGGCTGGAAAGCGTCCTGGATGAGCTGAGCCGCGCAGAGACGGAACAGGACTTCAACGATATCCGTCACGAACTGCAGGAAACAGGGTACGGACGGAAAAACCAGGCATCCAAAAAAGAGCCCCGGCGGGGCAAAGCACGCCCAAGGATGTTCTGTTCCAGCGAAGGCTTCCGCATTTTGGTGGGGCGCAGCAATACCCAGAATGATCAACTGACTAAGGATGCCTTTAAATCGGATTACTGGTTCCATACCCAGCGCATCCATGGTTCCCATGTGATTCTATGCACAGAAGGCCGGGAGCCCGGCAACCAATCTCTCCATGAAGCAGCTATTCTGGCTGCCTGGTTCTCTCAGGGACGTGATGGCGGACAGGTAGCGGTAGACTACACGCAGGTACGCAATGTGAAGAAGCCATCCTCTTCCCGTCCGGGGATGGTGATCTATGACAACTATCAAACCGCCTACGTTGTTCCGGATGAGTCGGTGGTTAAAAATCTTTCCATCGAAAAATAGTGGTATCGCTCTGCTGGAAAATTTCAGATTTTCTATTGACAATCTATATTTAAGTTTGCTATTATTCATTCAAATAGAAAATATCAATAGAAAATGCGGATGATCGTCTCAGGAGAGACCGCACCAGCGGCACCGAAGGAGCAATTGCCACACTCTCTCAGGTAAACGGACTGGGACAGGACGCAGATCTGTAAAGCATGTATGTGCACCGGCGGGGCAACCGGCAGGAATAGGACTCTATCCTGTTTCCCCGGGAATCTCTCAGGTAAAAAGACAGAGGCGCAGCAACTATACTGTTGCTGCGCCTCTTTATTATTTGCCATCAGCTGCGGCACTGCATGATTTTCTCTTCATTTTTATCGGTGATTCTGAGTATACCGTCACATGTGGGCCATATACGATGAACCATATACATAACAACAAAAGCGATGGAGTAAAAACAATGAGCGATCTGAAGCGAACCCAACTCTACGACGTGCATGTGGCCGCCGGCGCCACCATGGTGGACTTTGGCGGCTGGGAGATGCCGGTAAAGTACCCCACGGACATTGTGGCGGAGCACCTGTACACCCGGCATTTCTGCAGTCTTTTTGATGTGTCCCATATGGGCCGCGTCCTGGTGGAGGGCCCCGAGGCAGTCCCCTTCCTCCAGCATGTTCTTTCCAGCAACGTGGCTGCCCTGCAGGTCAACCACGCCCAATATGCCATTATTCCCAACGAAAACGGCGGTGCCATCGATGACGCCTATCTCAACCGTTTTGAGGAGGACCGCTACTTTCTGGTGATCAACGCAGCCAATACCGATAAGGATCTGCTCTACCTCAATGAGCAGATCAAGGCTTTTGACGCCAAGATGACCGTGATCACCAGCGACTGGGCGGCCATTGCCGTTCAAGGGCCCAAGTCGGAGGAGCTCCTCCGCACACTTTCCGGTCAGGAGATTATCACCGGGCCCAACAGAAACGACCTCAACACTCTCACGGTTAACGGCCGCACCCTCTATATTGCCAGAACCGGCTACACCGGTGAGCCTGTGGGCTATGAGATCTATGTAGAGAGCAGCGACGCCGTCTGGCTGTGGAAGAGTCTGGAAGCTTTGGGCGCCAAGCCTGCCGGTCTGGGCGCCCGGGATACCCTCCGCCTGGAGGCGGGCCTCCCCCTCTATGGCCACGAGATGGGCCTCGCCCCCGACGGTACGGAGATCCCCATCTTTGCCGTTCCCCTGGCCAAGTTCGCGGTGAACTTTGCCCAGGAAAAGGGCGATTTCGTAGGCCGGACAGCTATGGAAAAACAATTTACTGCCTATCAGCAGATCAAAAATCAGGATTATACCAATCTGAGCACACTTCCCCGGCGTATCAGGCCTATTGTCCTGACAGGACGCGGCGTCATGCGTGGCGGTATGCCCGTCTATCAAGGCGAATCCCAGGTAGGCTACGTCACCAGCGGTACCATGGTCCCCTATTTCACCACAGGCGAGGAGCACGCTATGCGGGCCATCGGTTTTGCCTATATCGACAGCCGTGTGCGTACCGGAGATCAGCTGGAAGTAGACATCCGCGGACGCCGGATCGCTGCTGCAATCCCCACCCGCCATTTGAATAATACCACCCCGCCTTACACCCGTCCTGTTCTTTACGAACCCTAAAATTTATATAGCAACGGAGGAAAAGCCAATGAGTGATCTGAAGCGGACCCAGCTCTATGATGTGCATGTAGCCGCAGGCGCCACCATGGTGGATTTTGGCGGTTGGGAGATGCCCATCAAATATCCCACGGATATTGTGGCGGAACACCTGTATACCCGGCATTTCTGCAGCCTCTTTGACGTGTCCCACATGGGCCGTATCCTGGTGGATGGTCCTCAGGCAGTGACCTTCCTCCAGCATGTTCTCTCCAGCAATGTCATGGCCCTGGACCTCAACCAGGCCCAGTATGCCATCATTCCCAATGAAAACGGCGGAGCCGTAGACGACGCCTACCTCTACCGCTTTGAGGAGGACCGCTACCTGCTGGTGATGAACGCCGCCAACACGGACAAGGACCTCCTGCACCTCAATGAACAGATCAAGGCCTATGACGCCAAGATGACCGTCATCACCGGTGACTACGCGGCTATTGCCGTCCAGGGCCCCAAGGCCAAGGAGCTGCTGCAGATCCTCTCCGGCGGCAAGGCCATTACAGAACCGGTAAAGAACGCTCTGAATACCCTGGAGTTCGAAGGGCGCACTGTCCGCGTTGCCAAGACCGGCTATACCGGCGAACCCATCGGCTATGAGGTGTACATTGAGAGCGCGGAGGCCGCCTGGCTGTGGAAGCGCCTCATTGAGCTGGGCGCGAAACCCGCAGGCCTGGGCGCCCGGGATACCCTCCGCCTGGAGGCGGGCCTTCCCCTCTACGGCCATGAGATGGGCCTTGCCCCCGACGGCACGGAGATCCCTATCTTCGCCGTTCCTCTGGCCAAGTTTGCCGTCAGCTTCTCCGAGCAGAAGGGTGATTTTATCGGCCGTGCTCCCCTGGAGAAGCAGTTTGCCGCCTTCAAGAAGATCATGAGCCGGGACTTCAGTGACCTCTCTGTCCTGCCCCGGCGCATTGTCCCCATCACCCTGCTGGACCGGGGCATCATGCGGGCGGGGATGCCTGTCTATCGCGGCGATGAGCTCATCGGCTATGTCACCAGCGGCACCATGGTCCCCTACTACCGCCACGAGGGCAAGGGCCTGGATACGGTGATCTTGGACGACACCGCCAACCGTGCCATCGGTCTTGCCTATCTCTCCAGCGATATTCTGGAAGATGATGTGGTAACAGTGGACGTCCGGGGCCGCCGCCTGAAGGCCGTCATTCCTCCCTACCACATGCGGGTGGACGCGCCTCCCTTTGCCCGGCCCATTATTTACCGTCCCGATGAGGAGGACACTGCCGCCGCCTCCGGCGACCGCGCTCCCAAGGCCCTGGACCTGATCTCCAGAGCCATCGACAACCACGTCTGGCGTCAGGAGAAGTGCATCAATCTGATCCCCTCTGAGATGACTCCCTCCCGGGCGGTACGCTTGCTCTCCATGAGCGACCCCTCTTTCCGCTACGCCGAGCACAAGAAGGTCAAGTCCTTCTATGACGCGGACATCTTCTACTACCAGGGAACCGAGTTCATCGACGAGGTGGAGCAGCTGCTGGTGGAGGAGATGAAGGCCTACCTGGGCTGCAGCGAGGTGGAGACCCGGGTCATCAGCGGTCAGATGAGCAACATGGCGGTATTCTCCGCCCTGATGGACTTCAAGAACCGCCTGGACCGCAAGCACGACATGAAGCGCCTGGGCTATGTCCTCAACAACCACATCATCAAGGGCGGCCACCTCAGTGCCCAGCCCATGGGTGCTCTCCACGACTACATCGCCATCGATCCCGTCACCGAGCGCCACGCTATCGTCAACTTCCCTGTCTGCCCGGACAACACCTATAAGATCGATGTGGAGGAAACCAAGAAGGTCATTGACAAGTACCGTCCGGAGCTGATCATCTTCGGCAAGAGCATGGTCCTTCACAAGGAGCCTGTGGCTGCCATCCGGCAGTTCGTGGATGAGCAGAAGATTCCCACAACCATCATGTACGACATGGCCCACGTTCTGGGCCTGGTTGGCAACTACTTCCAGAAGCCTTTTGAGGAGGGCGCGGAGATCGTCACCGGCTCCACCCACAAAACCTTTTACGGGCCTCAGCGGGGCGTCATTGGCGTCAACTACAAGAAGGATGAGCTCAAGTACGGTCTGTGGGAGACCATTGAGACCCGTGCCTTCCCCGGCAGCGTCTCCAACCACCACCTGGGCACTCAGCTGGGCCTTCTGATGGCCGCCTATGAGATGAACCAGTTCAAGGATCAGTACCAGAAGGCCGTGGTGGAGAATGCCAAGCACTTTGCCAAGTGTCTGAAGGCGGAGGGCCTGGACGTGGCCGGCGACAGCGCCATCGACTACACCGAGACTCATCAGGTCATCGTCTCTGTGGGCTACGGTACCGGTCCCGAGGTGGCAGAGCGCCTGGAGCGCAACAATATCATCGTCAACTACCAGGCCACCCCCGACGAGGAGGGCTTCACCGCTTCCGGTGCCCTGCGGATGGGCGTCAACGAGATGACCCGCTTCGGCTTTGAGAAAGAGGATTTTGCCAAGCTGGCTGCTATTATGGCCGACTGTATCCTCCGGGGCAAAGAGGTGGCCAAGGACGTGGCGAAGCTGCGCTCCGCCTATACGGAGATGCGTTACTGCTTCAATGACGATCAGGCGCTGACCGCTCTCAGCGAACTGGCCAATAAGACTGGCATCTAATTTCTATTTGTTTTCAATGGCTGACAAGGATAGTTCCATTACATATTTTTTAAAAATTTAGGAGGATATGATCATGAATTTTCCCGCTGAACTGAAGTATTCCAAGTCCCACGAGTGGGTGAAGATGCTCTCCGACAATACCGCCCTGGTGGGTATTACCGACTACGCCCAGAGCGAGCTGGGTGATCTGGTATTTATCAACCTTCCTATGGCTGGCGACGCTGTCACTAAGGAAGAGGCGTTCTGTGATGTGGAGTCCGTCAAGGCTGTTTCCGACGTAGTCTCCCCTCTCACCGGTGTGGTGGCAGAGGCAAATGAGGTACTGATGGATGCGCCTCAGATGCTCAACGAGTCTCCCTACGAGGCCTGGATCGCCAAGGTGGAGGACATCACCGACACCGAGGAACTGATGGACGCTGAGGCTTATCAGGCTTTCATCCAGCAGTGAGCCCGCTTCTCTGCCGGAGGGGATTTCCCTCCGGCAGAGACACCCTAATGAGAAAGGAAGGAACCGATTTTATGGGAAGCTATATCCCTAATACGGATACCCAACGCCGGGAGATGCTCCGCACCATCGGCATTGACAGCGTGGATGCGCTGTATGCCAACGTCCCCGGGGACATGCTGGTGGGCGATGATCTGAAGCTGCCTGCCGGCCTCAGCGAACTGGAAGTTCGCCGGGCTGTCACCGCTATGGCGGATAAAAACCGGATCTATCCCACCATTTTGCGGGGCGCCGGTGCCTACCGCCACTTCATTCCCTCTGTGGTAAAAAGTGTGGTGTCTCGGGAGGAGTTCGTCACTGCCTACACGCCCTATCAGGCAGAGGTAAGTCAAGGCATCCTCCAGTCCATCTTTGAATTCCAGACTATGATCTGTACCCTCACCGGCATGGATGTGGCCAATGCATCTGTCTATGATGGCGCTACCGCGGCTGCCGAGTCCATTACCATGTGCAAGGACCGCAGGCGTGTCAAGGCCTATGTCTCTGCCTGTGCCAATCCCGGCGTCATTGAGACCATGCGCACCTACTGCTTTGGCTCCGGCACGGAGCTGGTGGTGGTGCCGGAGAAGGACGGCCGTACCGACATAGAGGCTCTGAAGGCCGCCCTGGGCGCTGACGCTGCCTGCTTCTACCTCCAGCAGCCCAATTACTACGGCAATCTGGAGGACGCTGCCGCCATCGGCGAAATCGTCCACGCCGCCGGTGCCAAGTTCGTCATGGGCGTCAATCCCATGGCCTGCGCCATTATGGCCACTCCCGCCGAGTGCGGAGCCGACATCGCCGTAGGCGAGGGCCAGCCTCTGGGCCTGGACATCGCTTTCGGTGGTCCCTACCTGGGTTTTATGGCCGCCACCAAGGCCATGTTCCGCAAGCTGCCTGGCCGTATCGTAGGCCAGACTCACGACGTGGAGGGCAAGGTGGGCTACGTCCTCACCCTCACTGCCCGTGAGCAGCACATCCGCCGGGAAAAGGCCTCCTCCAACATCTGCTCCAACCAGGCCCTCTGCGCTCTGACCGCCGGAGTCTACCTCACCGCTATGGGGCCTGACGGCCTGCGTGAGGCCGCCCGTCAGTCTATGTCCAAAGCCCACTACCTGGCTTCCGAGCTGGAAAAAATTGGTCACAAGCGTCTCCACACCGGCGAGTTCTTCCACGAGTTTGTCACCACCTGTGACAAGACCCATGGCGTATTGGATGCTCTGGATAAGGCAGGCATACTGGGCGGCCTTCCGGTGGAGGGCGGCATTCTCTGGTGCGTTACCGAGATGGTGAGCCGTGAAGAACTGGATCGTGCTGTGGCCATTATTAAGGAGGTGTGCTGATATGAAGCTGATATTTGAAAAAGGCGCTCCTGGTCAGCATCTTACCCTTCTCCCCTCCTGTGACGTGCCGGAGGTGTCTCTGTCCCACGAGCGCACCGCCCCCCTGGAGCTGCCCCACGTATCGGAGACAGAGCTTACCCGCCACTACACCGCCCTGGCCAAACGGGTCCACGGCGTCAATGACGGTTTTTATCCCCTGGGCTCCTGCACCATGAAATATAACCCCAAGATCAATGAGGATATGGCTGCCCTGCCGGGCTTTACCCAGATCCATCCCCTTCAGCTGGTGGAGACGGTACAGGGCTGCCTGGAAGTCTACGCCAAGGCCGAGGAGCTGCTGGGCGAGATCACCGGTATGGACGCCCTCACCTTCCAGCCCGCCGCCGGCGCCCACGGTGAATTTACCGGCCTGCTTCTGATCAAGGCCTACCACCATCACCGGGGAGACACCGCCCGTACCAAGATCATCGTTCCCGACTCCGCCCACGGCACCAATCCCGCCTCGGCGGTGATGGCGGGCTACACAGTGGTGAACATTCCCTCCGCCCCTGACGGCTGCGTGGATGTGGAAGCGCTGCGGGCCGCTGTGGGCCCCGACACCGCGGGTCTCATGCTCACCAACCCCAACACGGTGGGTATTTTCGACAAGAATATTCTGGAGATCACCAAGATCGTTCACGACGCCGGCGGCCTGTGCTACTACGACGGCGCCAACCTCAACGCTGTGATGGGCGTGGTGCGTCCCGGCGACATGGGCTTCGATGTGATCCACCTGAACCTGCACAAGACCTTCTCCACCCCCCACGGCGGCGGCGGCCCCGGCTCCGGCGCGGTGGGCTGCAAGGAGATCCTGCGGTCCTTCCTTCCCGGTCCCGTGGCGGAAAAGGCAGAGGACGGCAGCTACCGCTTTGCTACCCCTGCCCATTCCATCGGCCGCGTGAAGGATTTCTACGGCAACTTTACTGTCGTGGTAAAGGCTCTGACCTATATCCTGACCCTGGGCAAGGAGGGCATCCCCGATGCAGCGAAGAACGCCGTCCTCAACGCCAACTATATGATGAAGCGGCTGAAGGAAAAGTACACCATGGCCTACGACGTGCCCTGCATGCATGAGTTCGTCATGTGTCTTGCGGATCTGCTCCACGATACCGGCATCTCTGCCATGGACATTGCCAAGGGCCTTCTGGACAACGGCATCCATCCGCCCACGATGTACTTCCCTCTTATTGTCCACGAGGCACTGATGATCGAGCCTACAGAGACGGAGAGCAAGGAGACGCTGGACGAGGCCTGCGATGTGTTCCTGAAGCTGTGGGATATGGCTCACAGCGATCCCCAGGCCCTCCACGATGCCCCCAGGACCACTCCTGTCCGCCGTCTGGATGAGGTGGGCGCTGCCCGGAATCCGGTGCTGCGCTACACTAAGGAAGAAGATTGATGGTCCGACACCTTCTGATCTTCCGTACGGAAACGACTGACCCCTACTACAATCTGGCCCTGGAGGAATATCTCCTCAACACAGTGGACCAGGAGAGCTGTATCCTTTACCTGTGGCAGAACCGCCACACCGTGGTCATCGGCCGCAACCAGAACCCCTGGCAGGAGTGCCGCACCGGACAGCTGGAGGAGGACGGGGGCTTTCTGGCCCGCCGTCTCTCCGGCGGCGGAGCGGTGTACCACGACATGGGAAACCTCAATTTCACCTTTCTGGTCAGGAAGGAAAATTACGACCTGCCCCGGCAGCTCTCGGTGATTGCCCGGGCTTGCCAGGCGCTGGGAATCCCGGCGGAGGTTTCTGGCCGCAACGACATCACTGCCCAGGGACGGAAATTCTCCGGCAATGCCTTCTATGAGCACGAGGGCCGCTGCTACCACCATGGTACCCTGCTCATCGATGTGGACATGGCTCAACTGGGCCGCTACCTCAGTCCCTCCCCCGCCAAGCTGAAAGCCAAAGGCGTGAGCTCCGTGCGCTCCCGGGTGGTGAATCTCCGGGAACTGCGGCCGGATCTGACCATTTCGGAGATGGCCCGGCAGATGGAACAGGCTTTCTCCCAAGTGTATGGTCTGCCGGCGGAGCGTATCGACGGCTCCGCCCTGGATGCCGTGGCTATCGAAACTCTCCGACAGCACTACGCAAGCTGGGACTGGCTCTACGGCCGCAAGCTCCCCTTCACCTTCCAGTGCGCCGGAAAATTTCCCTGGGGCGAGATCACCATACAGCTGGCGGCAGAGGGCGGTATTGTGCGGGAAGCTGCGGTCTATACCGACGCTATGGAGGTAGGGTTCGTACCGCTGTTGGAGGCCGCCTTAACCGGCTGCCTTTTCCGGGGAACAGAGCTGTGTCAGGCGGTGGGGTCCATCCCCTGGGATGAGGCCGTCCGCCGGGATATTCAGTCATTGCTGATGGAACAAGATGTATAAACATATATCGTCCCTGCCGCAAAGGGGCAGGGACGCAAAAGGAGCGACAGATACATGAGCGACTACCAACTGCTGGTCATCGGCGCTGGTCCCGGTGGATATGTGGCGGCCCTGAAAGCCGCCAAGCTGGGACTGAAAACCGCTATTGTGGAGAGCCGCGACGTGGGGGGAACCTGTCTCAACCGGGGCTGCATTCCCACCAAGGCCCTCCTGCATACCGCTGAAGTCTACACCCAGGCAAAGGAGGGCGCGTTTTTAGGTGTCAATGCTGAAGGCATCTCTGTAGATTTTGCCGCCGCCCAACGGCGCAAGAACGAAGTGACGGAGAAGCTGCGTCTAGGTATCGAGGGCCTGTTCAAGCAGAAGAAAGTGGATCTTCTCCGGGGTACCGGCACCATTCTGGCTCCCGGAAAAGTCTCTGTGGATGGAAACGAATACACTGCTGACCATATTCTGATCGCCACCGGCTCCATTCCCGCCCGTCCTCCGATTCCGGGCCTGGAGCACGCCCTTACCTCCGACGATCTGCTGGAGAGCGAGGGCCGGATGTTCTCCTCCCTAGTCATCATCGGCGGCGGCGTCATCGGCGTGGAGCTGGCCTCCGTATACAACGCCCTGGGCTGCCATGTGACAATCTTGGAGGCCATGGACCGAATTCTGCCCAACATGGATCGGGAGATCTGCCAGAATCTGACCATGATCCTGAAAAAGCGTGGCGTAGAGATCTACCCCTCCTCCATGGTCAGCGCCGTGGAGAAAATGGAGGACGGTACACTCTCCGTCCGCTACACCAACAAGGGAGCGGAGAACGCCGCCCAGGGCGAGGCAGTCCTCTGCGCCATCGGCCGCCGGGCTAACACCGCCGGTCTTTTCGGGGAGGGCTTTTCACTTGATATGGAGCGGGGCCGCATCCTCACCGACGAGAATTTTCAGACCAGCGTCCCCGGCATCTACGCCATCGGCGATGTGACAGCCAAGATCCAGCTGGCCCACGTGGCTTCCGCCCAAGGTACCGCTTGTGTGGAGAAGCTGGCAGGCAAGGTTGCTCCGGCGGATCTGGCCCTGATCCCCTCCTGCATCTACACCAGTCCGGAGATCGCCTGCATTGGCATCACCGCCGACGAGGCCAAAGCAGCCGGACGGTCCGTCAAAGTGGGCAAGTTCGTTATGTTTGCCAACGGCAAGACGGTGATCTCCAATGGTGAGCGGGGCTTCATCAAGATCGTGGCGGACGCGGAGAGCGGCGTCGTTCTGGGTGCCCAGCTCATGTGCGAGCGGGCCACCGATATGATCTCTCAGCTCACCACTGCTGTAGCCAATGGCCTGACAGCGGAGCAGCTGCTGGCTGTTGTACGGCCCCATCCTACGTTTGAGGAGGGTATCGGAGAGGCTCTTGATGACCTTGCCGACAAACTGGGCATGTAAATAGCGGCCGACGTCCTGAAAAAATACGGCGCGCTGCAGAGAGCTTTCTGCAGCGCGCCGATATTTGTGTTTTCTCCGGGATCAGCCAACCAGAGGCAGGATCAAACCCGCCACCATGGACAGCACCAACAGGGCAATAATGACCCGGGAAACAATCTTGACCCACTTTGTGCTCATTTCGGTTTCTCCTCGCTCAGGATTTTTTTGATAGCCTTTTCCGCCTTGCTGCGGGGCAGCATCAGCTCGTGACCGCAGCCCTCACAGCGCAGCTTGATATCCATACCCACCCGCAGGACGGTCCAAATCTTGCTCCCACAGGGATGGGATTTTTTCAATTCCACTTTTTGATTCAGCTTCAGATCCATGAATACCTCCTTCCCCGGCCACGCTCCGTCCCGCCAAACAGGATTTTTATCTTGGCAGGACCATACCGGGTAAGTTTTTCTTATAGATTCCCCCCAAATCCTCAACGGTCAAGCTCTGTTCCGCATAGGATAGCTTACGTGCGGCAGCCAGAGTCCCGCCTATATCGGGGAACTCCACCGCGCCAATCAGAAAAGGGTGGTGTATGTTTTGCATAGAAATGAATTGCTTCCGGAGGGCGCAGGCCCTCTGTTCCCGGAAAATCAGCCCCTTTCCGTCCTATGGGACGCCATGGAGCAGCAGACAGTCCTCACCGGTACGGCGATCCGCTGCAACAGCCTGGGCGATCTGACGGTTTTACTGGGCGGATATGAGGGCATCATTCCCCGGGAAGATGCCGTCCATCCCGCTATCAGCGGCGCCCAGCGGGAGATCGCCGTACTATCACGGGTGGGGCTGCCTGTCTCTTTTACTATAACACAGCTGACCGTTGACGGAGGAGGAAAACCACACCTGACATTGTCCCGCCGGGCGGCCCAGCAACAGGCCATTGCCTGGCTGCTGGAAAATGTTTCTCCAGGTTCCATTCTGTCTGCTCGGGTCACCCATCTGGAGCACTTCGGCGCTTTTGTGGACCTGGGCTGCGGTTTTACCTCTCTGATTCCACTGGAGCGGATCTCGGCTGCCCGCATCTCCCACCCATCTGATCGGTTCACCGTGGGGCAGGACATTCTGGTCACTGTCACCGATATTGACACGCAGGCCTGCCGGATCTACCTCAGCCATAAGGAGCTGCTGGGCACTTGGCTGGAAAACGCCGCCCGATTCGCACCGGGAGACACCATCACCGGCATTGTGCGCAGCGTAGTAGATTACGGCGTGTTCATTGAACTTACCCCAAATCTGTCCGGCCTTGCCGACTGGCGGAGGGATCTGGCACCTGGGGACAGCGTGTCTGTCTACATCAAATCCATACGCCCGGAGAATCGAAAGATCAAACTTCAGGTCATCCGGCGGCTGGGCAGAGCCAGAACCCCCTCCCCCTTCTGCTATTTTATGACCGATGGCTCTACAGAGAACTGGGTCTACTGACAAGGGCAGTTATACCTTCCCCTTGATTTTCTCCCAATAGGCTCTGGCGGCCTGCTCTGTCTTATTGTCCCCCCACTGATAGTATGTCGTCCCTACCAGCTCATCAGGCAGATACTGCTGCTCCACCCAGCGATTGGGGTAGACATGGGGATACTTATATTTCGCCACCGGTCCTGCGTCAGCAGAGTCGGCGTGAACATTCTTCAGGTGCCGGGGAATGTCACCGGTCTTGCCCCGTTTGACATCCTCCATAGCAGCGATGATAGCATTATGGCCCGTGTTGGACTTGGGAGCGGTGGCTAACAGAATGGCCGCATCCCCCAGGGGCAGCCGTGCTTCCGGAAGGCCCAGCTGCAAAGCAGAATCCACGCAGGCCTTCACAATAGGAATAGCCATGGGGTAGGCAAGACCAATATCCTCCGCCGCAATGACCAGCAGCCGCCGGCATGGGCTGAGCAGGTCACCTGCCTCCAGAAGCCGGGCCAGGTAATATACCGCGGCATCGGGATCGCTGCCGCGAATGGATTTCTGCAGGGCGGAGAGCAGATCATAGTGGGCATCCCCGTCACGATCATAGCGCATAGCGCTGCGCTGGGCCACCTGCTCTGCATCAGATACGGTGAGAAGGAGTTCTCCTTTACAGGGTAATGCCGCCTCATAAAGCAGCTCCACCGCATTCATGGCCTTGCGGACGTCGCCTCCGCAGGCCTGGGAGATATAGTCCGGTACGCCCTCCTCCCAGGAGAGAGGCAGCTTGCTCTCCTCCTGGACGATGGCCAGCGCCCGGTCTACTGCCGGACGGACTTCCTTTGCCGTAACAGGCTTGAACTCAAAGACCGTACTGCGGCTGAGGAGCGCGCTGTATACATAAAAATATGGGTTTTCTGTGGTGGAAGCTATGAGGGTGATGGCACCGTTCTCCATAAATTCCAACAGGGACTGCTGCTGTTTCTTGTTGAAATACTGGATCTCATCCAGATACAGCAGTACACCGCCGGGAGCCAGCATAGTCCCAACATCCGCCATAATATCCTTCACGTCCTGCAAGGACGCGGTGGTGGCATTGAGCTTATACAAGGTGCGGTGGGTGCGGGTGGCAATGATATTGGCGATGGTGGTTTTTCCCGTGCCGGACGGGCCGTAAAACACCAGATTGGCATCTGTGCCCTTCTCAATAAATCGGCGCAGCAGAGCGTTAGGGCCCAGCAGGTGCTGCTGCCCAACTACTTCGTCCAGGGTTTTCGGGCGGATGCGGTCCGCCAGGGGTCTGTCCATATCCTCCCTCTCCTTTCCGTTACAGCCGTATTGACAGGCACCCATTTCGGCCTGTGTCTCATTCCGGGAAACCTGCCATACTGCTGCCAGGATTTTTCTATTGTACCACACCTCTCCCCTTTTGCACAGATTTTTTCCTCGAAATTTGTCACAACATGTGCTATGATAGGTGGCGAGGTGATGTGATGAAAAGCAAAGAGGCGGTCTCCGCCATTATCGAGGAGCTGAAAGCTCTGCATCCCGACGCTATCTGCTCCCTGGATTATAACCCCGAGAAAGCGTATGAGCTGCTGTTCTCTGTGCGGCTGGCCGCCCAGTGCACCGATGCCCGGGTAAACCTGGTCACACCGGTTTTATACGCCAAGTATCCCACACTGGAGGCATTGGCTGGAGCTACCGAAGAAGAAGTGGGCGAGATCATCCACTCTACCGGCTTCTGGCGGGCCAAAGCCAGAGATATCGTAGCCGCCAGCCGGATGCTGCTGGAGGAATACGGCGGCCGTGTGCCGGACACCATGGAGGAGCTTCTGAAGCTGCCCGGTGTGGGACGAAAAACCGCCAACCTGATCCTGGGCGATGTCTACGGCAAGGAAGGCTACGTCTGTGACACCCACTGTATCCGGATCACTGGTCTTTTGGGAATCACGGACGGCAGCAAGGACCCGCTGAAAGTGGAGATGCAGCTGCGAAAAGCCATCCCGCCGGAGGAAAGCAACGCTTTCTGTCACCGGATGGTCCTCCACGGCCGGGCAGTCTGCGTGGCCCGGCGGCCGGACTGTGCCAACTGCACCCTGCGGCCCTGGTGTGATCACTTTACTCATTCTGACTGCTGAAAGCGTATGCCTGTCCATCCGCTTTTACCATGACAGGGAATTCTTTTGTCTTGTGCCCTCTCCTTTTCTTCAGGAGGGGGCACATTTTTCATCTTCCGGACATATACTGGAAAGACAAAGAAAGGGAGGTCCCTCCATGAAGCAGAACGAATCTTCTAAGCTCCAGCAGCTTCTCAACGATAAGAAGGCCATTGCCGCTCTGGCGAAGTCGCCGGACGCCAAAGCGCTGGCAAAGATGCTTTCCCAGAGCAAGGATGCCGCCTCTTTACAGCAGGCGGCGCAAAACGCAGCCCGAGGTGACACGGAGCAGCTGCGGCAGGTGATCCGGTCCATAACAGAAACGCCCGGCGGAGCGGAGCTGCTCCAAAGACTGGATAAAACTATGGGCGGAAAATAACCGGACGATAACAGGATGAAGGAGGGAACGGCATTTTGAGCGATTTCGAGGAAAAACTGAATGCCATCCTGTCCAATCCTGACGCCATGGCCCAGGTGATGAACCTGGCGCAATCCCTGAACCTGGATGGCCAGTCTGACGATCATTCGTCCGACGAAAGCCACGAGGAAACCAGCAGTGAAAGGGATCAATCGTCAGAAAACAACCCTTTTGCCGGGATCAACGACTTGCTTGGGCAGATCGACCCCCAAATGATCCAGCGGCTTCTGCCGCTGATCGGAGAATTAAAGGGAGGCGGAGAACAGGACCGCCGGCTCCAGCTGCTCAATTCCCTGCGTCCCTTTCTCAAGCCGGAGCGACAGGAAAAGGTGGAGCGGGCTATAAAAGCCGCAAGGCTCCTCCATCTGGGAAAAAAGTTCCTGTCATCTATGGGGGAATTCAATGTATAACCGATATGTGCGCAACGACGCCGGCGTATATCAGCGCGTCCCGGCGGGTGAAAGCGAAACCGCTTTCTCACACGGTCCGCCGCATGAACGGCCCGGCAGCGGGGTAGCCGGACTACTTTCCCAGCTTATGGGAAAATTGAAGCTGGATGATCTCGACACCGGAGACCTTCTGCTGCTGGCCATCCTGTTCCTTTTGTTCAGGGACAGCGAGGATGAAGAACTCCTGATCGCTCTAGGCCTGCTGCTTATCTTATAGCGGAGAAGCACTTCCCTGCCGTATTTTCCTACATACAGAATACCGGGTTTTCCGCCGGCATATGGGCGGAAAACCCGGTATTTTAATCTGTAAAAAGAGACATCAGGCGGACACATCCCATACCGTGCCATCAGGCAGCAGGAACATATCCTCCTCCGGCGCTTCCAGATTGGTGTCCTCAGCAGTAAAACGATAAATGAGCTCGCCGTCACAGTAGCGCTCCGCCTGCTTCAAAAGGCCGTTATTCACATTGACCCAATAGCTGCTGGCGTACCCGTCCTCATCTTCCCGAGTGGATACATAAATACAGCTGACGCCATCCAGCTCCTGATAATTGGCCTGTGCAATATCCGATACCGGCAGATCACGGACCGTCTCATAGGTCAGCATACGCTGGGCCACATCGGCGTTGAATTGCTCCGCCGTCAGAACGGTCCATTCCGTCTCATCATCGTACCACACTGCGGCACTGCTGCCAATCACCAGCATATGACGTGTACTGCCATCCGGCAGCTGGGTATCTACACGGGTCCGACCGGCGCTTACCGACACAAGAGACACCGATTTCCCGCTGCCGCCGCTCCAGAAGGTCTCTACCGTTTGGGTCCGGCTGTAAGTGGCCGGTCTGGAAAGTGTATTGATCGCGGGCTGGACCGTATCCGGGGTGATCTGGACCACACCCAATTCTTCACTTCCGCTTCCGCTTCCCGATCCTTCTGTATCCGCCTGCTCCATAGGCAGAACGATATTGCCGGAATGGCGCAAACCGCCCTGTGCCAATATCAGGACAACCAGAATCAGCAGGATGCTCACGCCAGTAACGACATAAGCCGTTTTCGGTTTCTTCATATCATCCTGCCTCCTTCCAGCCAGATTACGCCTGAAAATCCTCCGGTCTGCTGCCCCGGCCAAAATGCCACAGAATTGCGTCAGCGATCCGGCGGCAAGCCTCTCCATCGCCGTAGGGATTGACCGCGTGAGCCATAGCGGCGTAGGCCGCAGGATCGGTGATCAGGCTATGGGCCATGGACAGGATATCCTCCCTGGCTATACCGGCCAGCTTCACAGTCCCCGCGGTCACAGCCTCAGGCCGCTCCGTTTCCCGGCGCAGTACCAGCACAGGCTTGCCGAGCGCCGGAGCCTCCTCCTGAAGTCCGCCGGAGTCGGTCAGCACCAGGTAGCTGCGAGCCATCAGGTTGTGCATCTCGTCGGCAGCCAGCGGCGCAATCAGATGGACATTGCTGATCCCATCCAGATGACGGTGGGCACACTCCTGCACAACAGGACTGAGGTGGACCGGGTAGACCAGCTCCACATCCTCATGGGTCCTGGCGATCTCCGCCAGCGCAGACATAATGTCCTCCATAGGCTGGCCGTAGTTTTCACGGCGGTGGCAGGTGACAAGAAGGATCTTTTTACTGTCGTAAGGCAGCTGATTGAGAATTTCCGTTGTAAAGTGATAGTCCTTGCGGACTGTTGTTTTCAGGGCGTCTATCACCGTGTTTCCGGTAACGAACACCTCTCCGGATACCCCTTCCCGCTCCAGATTGCGGCGGTTGTTCTCAGTGGGGCAGAAATAGAGGTCGGCAATGGCCGTGACCAGCTTGCGGTTCATCTCCTCGGGGAAGGGAGAATACTTATCATACGTCCGCAGTCCCGCCTCCACATGGCCGACAGGTACCTTGTGATAAAAGGCGGACAGGGCTCCGGCAAAGGTGGTGGAGGTATCGCCATGAACCAGGATCATATCCGGCTTCAGGGTATCGATGGCCTCGTCCATGCCAAGAAGGCACTTGCTGGTAATGGTACTGAGGGTCTGTCGGGGCGTCATAATATCCAGATCCCAGTCCGGCTTCAAGTCAAAGACCTCCAGCACGCTGTCCAGCATCTCCCGGTGCTGGGCCGTCACACAGCAGATGGAAGTGACGCCGGCCCGGGAAGCCAGCTCCTTTACCAGAGGTGCCATCTTAATAGCTTCCGGTCTGGTGCCGAAGACGCTCATAATACGCAGGTTTTCCATGGTATCTCAAGCCTCCTTGTGGTCTTGTGCAGCATCCGCGTTTTCCGCAGGCTTCTTATCCTTTTCAGCGCACTCCGTTTTCTTTTCATGGTGGTCATGGGGATAACGGGCGATCCGGGCCACTGTGATAGCCACACCAATCAGGGCAGCTACCGACAAAATCACCTTGACATAGCCGGTAGTGACGATCATCACCGCACAAAGTCCCAATACGCCGGCCACCATATATAAGGTAGCAACCGCCTGCTTCTGGTTCATGCCCATATCAATGAGCTTGTGGTGTGTATGACTGCGGTCGGCCTTCATAGGATTCTGCCCCTTCAGGATACGGCGGGTAAACGCAGAAACCGTATCAAAGATGGGGAAGCCCAGAATGATAAAGGGAACGATAAAGGAGATCACAGCATAGAGCTTGAACAGGCCGATCACCGACACGGTGGCCAGCATGAAGCCCAGGAAGGTGGAACCGGTATCTCCCATAAAGATCTTGGCCGGATTGCGGTTATAGGGAATAAAGCCTACGCAGGCACCCACCAGAGCCGCAGTAATGACAGCGATCTCCAGATCGCCCATCATCAGGGCGATGATCAGCATAGTGAGAGCCCCGATGGTGGACACGCCGTCCGCCAGTCCATCCAGGCCGTCGATCAGGTTCACGCTGTTTGTCACAGCAACGATCCAGATCACCGTAATGGGCACCGCCCAGATACCGAAGTTCCAGTAAGGGTTATCCCCGAAAAAGAAGGGATTGGCGATGGTCTGAATCACAACGCCATGCCATACGGCGATCAGAGCGGCAACGATCTGGAGAATGAACTTGACCCCAGCCCCCAGAGGATGGGCGTCATCCACCACACCAACAGCTACAATAATGCATGCGCCGATCAAAATTCCCCGCAGGGACCGGTCAACGTCTGCAAAAAGAAGGATACTTACTACGCACCCAATAAAAATCGCCAAGCCACCCATACGGGGAATGGGGTGGTCATGCATTCTGCGGTTATCCTTGGGAACGTCCACCGCTCCGATCTTATAGGCCAGCTTTTTGACCAGGGGCGTGGCGATAAAGCTGATCAGCATAGACACACCCAGTGCCAGAATAACCGGCAGGATGTCCTCACGCTCAAATATCATTTTCCTTACGCCTCCCTGTTATCTCGCTACAAAACCGATTTTTTTGTAGACCTTGCGGAGGGTCTTTTCTGCCACATAGGACGCTTTTTCCGCACCGGCACGGTAAACACTCTCCAGATAGGCCTTGTCCGCCATGATCCGGGTCGCCTCTTCACGGATGGGCCGCAGTGCCTCCACTACAGCATCTCCCACAGCAGGCTTGAACTTGCCATAACCCTGACCGGCAAACTCCGCCTGGATCTCGTCGTAGGTCTTGCCGGTCACTGCGGAATAAATAGCCATGAGATTGGCTACACCAGGTTTGTTGGCAGGATCGTAGCGCACACAATTCTCTGTATCGCTGTCAGTGATCGCCCGCTTGAACTTGCGCTGGATATCCTCCGGCTTCTCCATGAGGAACACACAGCCCTCGGGGATGGATTTGCTCATCTTGGTATCAGGGGAGTTGAGGCTCATGATCCGGGCACCGGTCTTGGGGATATAGGGCTCAGGGACCTTGAACACATCGCCGTAAATACCGTTGAACCGCTGGGCCACATCACGGGTCAGCTCTACATGCTGCTTCTGATCGTCGCCCACAGGGACATAGTCCGGCTGATAGAGCAGAATATCCGCCGCCATCAGGGCAGGATAGGTAAAGAGGCCGCCGTTGATGTTCTCCGCATGCTTGGCCGCCTTGTCCTTGAACTGGGTCATCCGGCTGAGTTCACCGAACATGGTGTAGCAGTTGAGAACCCAGCCCAGCTCCGCGTGCTGATGGACATGGGACTGGATAAAGAGGGTGTTCTTCTCCGGGTCCAGGCCGCAGGCAATATACTGGGCCAGCTGCTCCAGGGTCCGCCGACGCAGGGCAGCAGGCTCCTGCCGCACAGTAATGGTGTGCATGTCAGCCATAAAATAGTAGCAGTCGAACTCCTCAGCCCGGGCGCCCCAGTTGCGGATAGCCCCCAGATAGTTGCCCAGGTGCAGATCACCGCTGGGCTGGATGCCGGAGAGCATGACTTTTTTCTCATCCATAGTGTTACCTTGCTCCTTCTCTATTGTAATCGCTTTTGCGCTGGTATTCATTAGCATCCCATTGTACCATATGTCTGAGTGATTGACAACCGTAATCCTGAGAATTTAGACGAATCCGCACTATGATTTGTTTCCTCACCCTTGACCCCCCCACTGCTCTTTTGGTATAATAAGCCGACACAAATGACACCAACATCATGGAGGATATATTGTATGGCTCTTGATATGACATATTTCGCGGAGATGGAGGCAAAGATCCCCCACGGAAAGGTCCGCACCCGCTTTGCCCCCTCCCCCACCGGCTATATGCACGTGGGCAATCTCCGCACTGCCCTGTACACCTGGCTTATCGCCCGCAATGCCGGCGGCACCTTTATTCTGCGCATTGAGGATACCGATCAGGGCCGCCTGGTGGAGGGCGCTACCGATGTGATCTACCGCACCATGGCGGAGTGCGGCCTTACCCACGACGAAGGCCCCGATGTAGGCGGCCCCGTGGCCCCCTACATCCAGTCCCAGCGCCGGGACACCTATGGCCGCTATGCAGAGCTTCTGGTGGAGAAAGGCCACGCGTACTACTGCTTCTGCGAAAAAACCGAGAGCGAGGAGAACAGCGGCGACTTCAACCGTGCCGCCGATCCCTGCCGCGACCTGGACCCCGACGTAGCCAAGGCCCGTGTAGCCGCCGGGGAGCCCTATGTGATCCGGCAGAAGATCCCCGCCTCCGGTACCACCACCTTCCACGACGCCATCTTCGGCGATATCACTGTGGACAACGACACTCTGGACGACCAGGTCCTCATCAAGCGGGATGGCCTTCCCACCTATAACTTTGCCAATGTTATCGACGACCACCTTATGGGCATCACCCACGTAGTCCGGGGCAGCGAATATCTCAGCAGCGCTCCTAAATATGATCTGCTCTATCAGGCCTTTGGCTGGGAGGTGCCTACCTACGTTCACTGCTCCCCTGTCATGCGGGATGCCCACAACAAGATGTCCAAGCGCCACGGCGACCCCTCCTATGAGGATCTGAAAGCCCAGGGCTATCTGACCGAGGCTATTTTGAACTATGTGGCTCTCCTGGGCTGGAGTCCCCGGGGCGACAAGGCAGAGCAGGAGGTATTCTCTCTGCAGGAGCTGGCGGAGGTGTTCGACATCACCGGTATCTCCAAGTCCCCCGCCATCTTCGACATCGAAAAGCTGACCCACTTCAACGCCCTCTATCTCCGGGCCATGACGCCGGAGGCCTTTGCCGCTACCGCGGAACCCTATATCCGTCAGGCGGTAAAGAATCCCGCTTTGGACGCCGCCGCCATTGCTGCTCTGCTCCAGGCCCGGTGCGAGCGCCTGACGGACATTCCGGAGAAGGTCGCTTTCTTCGAGGCCCTGCCGGAATACGATAAAGATCTTTTCACCAACAAAAAATCCAAAACCAACGACGAGGTAGCCCGCGCCATGCTGGAGGCCGCTATCCCCATGCTGGAGGCCCTGCCTTCATGGAACACCGATGCTATCCATGATGGCCTTATCGCCCTGGCAGAGCGTCTGGAAGTCAAGAACGCCACGCTGATGTGGCCGGTACGCATTGCAGCCGCCGGTCAGGCAGTTACCCCCGGCGGCGCGGTGGAGATCTGTGCCATTCTGGGCAGAGAGGAGTGCCTGCGCCGTCTGAACCTTGGCCTGGAGAAGCTGAAGGCATGAGCGCATTGAAAGAACACATGGGGATGCTGGGCCAGTTCCTGAAGACGGATTTTCGGAAGATCCTTCTGGGCTGCACCCTTGCCATGGTAGTGGCCATCCTTTTGGGATATGTCCTCGGCTCTTTCTCCCCGGAAACCATCGATACAGTTTTGGAACAGTTCGCAGCCATGGTAGAGGACGCCGGCATTATGGACAATGAGGGAAATATCTCTCCCTTCGGCCTTCTCACCAACAACTGGACCGCTATGCTGCTGGCCGCCCTTTACGGCTTCGTTCCATTCCTCTATCTCCCTGTCCTCTCCCTGATCTCCAACGGCCTTCTTATCGGACTTCTGGCCGCCTGGTATCACAACAGCGGATTATCCATGGCGCTGTATCTGGCCGGTATCCTGCCCCACGGTATTTTTGAGCTCCCTGCCCTGCTCATTTCTGCCACCTGCGGTGTGTGTCTGTGCCGGAATATGAGCCGTCTCGTCACCAGCAGTCCCAAACGGGTGCCGATGGTGGAGCTTCTCAGTGATCTCCTGCGGGTGATGCTTCTGATCGTACTGCCTATGACTGTGGCAGCTGCCTTTATCGAAGCCTATGTGACACCGTTGGTCATGTCCCTTTTTATGGGGTGATACTATGAAAAAAACCTATGTTACCACCATGCCGGACCATGTGGGAGCTTTCCTGAAGGCCAGCCGCTGCATGGCATCCCTGGGGCTGAACATTACCCGTGCCAGCTATAATAAAGCCATCGACACCCATACGCTGTTCATCGAGGCCGAAGGCGAACCGGATCGGCTGGAGCTGGCCACAGAGGAACTGCGGAAGATCGGCTATCTCCAGAGCAGCGGAAAACAAAGCGTACTGTTAGTGGAGTTCAAGCTGCGGGATGTGCCCGGCAGCGTATCCGGCGTTCTGGAACTGATCGCCCGGTACAACTTCAATATCTCCTACCTGAGCTCTCAGGAGAATGGCAGCGGCTTCCAGATGTTCAAAATGGGGCTTTTCGTGGAAAAGCCGCAGCAATTTTCTCATTTTCTGCATGCTGCTTCCCGGTTGTGCCCCGTCCGCGTCCTGGACTACGATAAAACGGAAAAAATCCTGGACAACAGCATCTTTTACATCTCTTTTGCCAGTGAATTGGCAGAGCGGATGGGGCTGGGCGAGGCCAGCCGGACGGATCTTATCATCAATTCCAATCTGATCATGCAGATGCTGGACGAGCGTAACGAGCCCTTCCACAAAACGTTTGACTATATCCGCGGCTTTGCAGAGGCCCTTGCCGACCACCGTGGTACCGCCTTCCACCCCCGCATCACGGAATTTCCCCTAGGGGATGACCTCCACATCACTCTTATCGAGCCCCCCTGCGGCAGTAATATCTGCATCCTACGACACCAGGGAATGTATCTTTTTGTGGACACCGGTTATGCCTGCTACCGCCAGGAAACTCTGTCCCTGCTGCGTTCCCTGATCCCCGATTTTGATACCTGCCGTAAGGCTGCTCTGGTCACCCACGCCGATGTGGATCACTGCGGACTGCTGGATCTGTTTCCAGCTGTGTACCTCAGCTGGAAAAGCCGGGAATCCCTGGTGATGGAGCGGGAAGCGGGCGGAGGCTTCCGGGAGCAGAACCCTCTCCACGCTCCTTATATCCGCATCTGCAAGATCCTGACTTCCTATCACCCGCCCCGGCCTGAAACGCTCCACGTCATCAGCGGCACCGCTGAAAAGCCTGCCCACCCCATTGAACGTACCGGCAGCTGGTCTTTCGGTGACCTGGACTTTGAAGTATACGAGGGCCAGGGAGGGCATCTTCCGGGAGAATTGGTGCTGGTGGAGCGGCGGCATCACCTGGCTTTTACCGGCGACATCTTCATCAATATTAAAGAGATGACCCCGGAACAGACCGCCTATAACCACTATGCCCCCTATCTGATGACCAGCGTGGATACTGACAGCGTCCTCTGTGCGCAGGAGCGCAAGGTATTGCCTGACATCCTGGGACCGGGAACCTGGCAGATCTTCAGCGGCCACGGACAGCGCAAGGAACTGACCCTGTCCTGAAATATTTTTTCTGCAGAGGGAACCTTTTTTCCGCTTCCTGCGTCAAAAGATCAGAACATATCGGGAAGCGAGGTATTTCCTATGGTAAAGAAAGATTCTGTCCTGCTGGTCAAAGAAGTGCTGTCCGTTGTGCTGGCTGCCGCCATGCTATTGGCGTTTCAGATCTGATCATGCTGTCCAGCCTTTCAAAAGGCACTCGCTGCAACAAATTAACTATTATATATTAGCTGTGTGCCGGACTGCTTTGCCGTCCGGCACTTCTTTTTTCTTGTATATTGCCCTATCCTTTTTTCCATGCTACAATATGGCCCATATATCATTCTATCGGACCTAGAAAGGAGATCTCAGCACGATGCCCACTCTGGAAGAATTGAACAGCCGTTTTCAGCGTGATTGCTTTGCTACCGCTGTAGTAGGGGCTAAGATCCTGGAGGCGCAGCCGAATCACGCCGTATGTGTTCTGCCGCTGCGGCCTGCCCTGATGAACGCAAATGGCACCCCTATGGGCGGCGCTATTTTTACACTGGCGGATTTCGCCTTTGCTGTAGCCGCCAACGGTTTCACGGAAAAGGTGACCGTCAGCCAGCATGCCTCTGTCACTTTCCTTGCTCCGGCAAAGGGCACAGAGCTGCGGGCGGAGGCCTCCTGCCTGAAGGCAGGCCGCACCGTGTGTCTGTACGCCGTGGATATCACCGATGATGCGGGCGTCCATGTGGCCTATGTGACCGTAAACGGTTTTACCATGGGAGCGTAATAGATTCTGCGGGAAACTGCCGTACTTTTTTATGCTCCGGACCATTTCTGCATTGCTCGATGTTGCCCAAATACAAGTAAACAAGCTTCTCTGCTCCAAAGCGTCATAGGAGGAATTCCTGTGGCGCTTTTCTTTTTGCGTTCTTCTCTTCAAAACTTCATAGCATTCTTGCACCTGATGTGATATACTCGTAGCGGACGTCCAGATGGCCGGTCAATCGTCAGGAGCCGTGCCCTCGGATAGCCCCCATGTATCGTTTTATTTACGATTACATAGCCCCTCGGATGGTTGTAAGATAGAGATAAACGTTTTATGAAAGGACCCTCCCCCTATGAATATTGCAAAGCTGATGATCCCAAAGGTCTGTACTACAGTTTTACATGAAAACAATACCATTCGGCAAGGGTTAGAGATTTTGACCCGGTGCCGCTTTTCCGCCATACCAGTCCTGGACGCAGAAGGCCGCTATGTAGGAAGCGTTACAGAAGGAGATTTCCTGCAGCATGTATTGAAAACCGGCAAAACAAATTTGAAGGATCAGGAAGCATATCATATCAAAGACATCCTAAGACGCGACTTTTGTCCGGCACTGCCAATAGAGGCTGATTTTTCGGTGGTCGTAGATGCGGCGCTCCGCCAGAACTTTGTCCCTGTTGTTGATGCCAGAAATGCATTGTGCGGCATCGTCACCCGCCGGAACCTGATCGCAGCAATCGCCAATGTAGAAAAAAGTAACTGATACTACACTTTTCTGCCGTACTGTCCCGCAAAACGATCCTAAAACAGTGAAAAGCAGTAAAACTGTGGTGGTCGGCAGTCCGGAACAGCATCATCCCGACAGTATTTTATTTTTTTCAAAATTATTCTTGACTTTAGTTGTTAAAAGTGGTAAAGTACATCGCGTATAGAAAATGCGATGAGGAAAAAGAGTAAGATCCTCTTCCCCCCTTCAGAGAGCTGCCGGGTGGTGCGAGGCGGCAGGGGCCGGGATCTGAATACCTTTCCGAGCAGCGGACTGAACGCAGGGGTGGGATGTAACCGCCCGCTGTCCAGTAGGCTCCGCCGGGAGCGCCCGATACAGCGCCCGGGGCATGTCAGTGCCCCCTGAGGCCGCGAAAGCGGTAAACTGAGGTGGTACCACGGGAAATTCTCGTCCTCTGCGCACATATGCGCAGAGGACTTTTTTTGTGGCCCAACAAAACATGCAGGAGGATGTACATCATGGTCATCACGGAACTACTGGAACGAAACGCCAGGCTCTACGGCTCTGACACCGCCCTGGTAGAGATCAACCCCTCGGAGGAACGGGACAAGGCCATCACCTGGCGTGAAGCCAGCCTGATCGAACAAGCCCTTCCCGACGCTCCCTACCGCAGAGAGCTGTCCTGGAAGGATTTTGACCGCCGGGCCAACCGCTTTGCCAATCTGCTCCTCAGCCGCAGTCTGGAGCGGGGCACCAAGGTAGGTATCCTTCTTATGAACTGCCTGGAGTGGCTGCCCATCTACTTTGGTATCCTCAAGGCCGGCTGCGTGGCAGTTCCGCTGAACTTCCGTTACTCCAGCGATGAGATCAAGTACTGCCTGGAGCTGGCTGATGTGGAGGTTCTGGTGTTCGGTCCTGAGTTCGTGGGCCGGCTGGACCCCATCGTCGACAGTCTTTCCCAGGTAAAGCAGATGTTCTTCGTAGGCCGCAGCAAGCCTGCCTATGCGGAGGACTGCTGCAAGCTCATGGGTTACTGCTCCTCCAGCGCTCCCCCGGTAGCCCTGGAAGAAACAGACTACGCCGCCATTTACTTCTCCTCCGGCACCACCGGCTTCCCCAAGGCCATTCTCCACAACCACTGCGCTCTTATCAACTCCTGCCGCACTGAGCAGAAGCACCACGGCCAGACCCGGGATGACGTGTTCCTGTGCATCCCACCTCTCTACCATACCGGCGCCAAGATGCACTGGTTCGGCAGCCTCATCTCCGGCAGCAAGGCGGTGCTGCTTCGCGGCGTAAAGCCGGAGTGGATTCTCCGGGCTATCACCGAGGAGAAGTGTACCATTGTATGGCTGCTGGTACCCTGGGCCCAGGACCTGCTGGACGCCATTGACGCGGGCCGGGTGGACCTTGACAGCTACCTGCTGGACCAGTGGCGGCTGATGCACATCGGCGCCCAGCCGGTACCTCCCAGCCTGATCCACCGTTGGCAGAAGATCTTCCCCCACCACGCCTATGACACCAACTACGGCCTCAGCGAATCCCTGGGGCCGGGCTGCGTCCATCTTGGCGTGGAAAACATCCACAAGGTGGGCGCTATCGGCAAGCCCGGCTACCTCTGGCAGGCCAGGATCGTCAACGACAAGGGCCAGGATGTGGCTCAGGGCAACATCGGCGAGCTTATCGTCAACGGCCCCGGCGTCATGCTCTGCTACTATAAGAACCCCGAGGCCACCGCTGAAATTCTGAAGAATGGCTGGCTCTACACCGGCGATATGGCCCGGATGGATGAAGACGGCTTCATCTATCTGGTAGACCGGAAGAAGGATGTGGTCATCTCCGGCGGCGAGAACCTCTATCCCGTACAGATTGAGGACTTCCTGCGCAAATGCGACAAGATCAAGGATGTGGCTGTCATCGGCCTGCCCGATCCCCGGTTGGGCGAGATCGCCGCGGCCATTATCGAGGTCAAGGAAGACGTCACCTGCACCGAGGAGGAGATCAACCAGTTCTGCAAGGAGCTGCCCCGGTACAAGCGGCCCCGGAAGGTCATCTTTGACAAAGTACCCCGCAATCCCACCGGCAAGATCGAAAAGCCGGTACTGCGGGAGAAATACTGCCACGGCCGTCTGGTGGAGGCCCAGATCAGCGGCTGAATTCACTGCTGCTCCCCTGCTATGCTATTTCGATTCTACAAGTAAGGAGTCTTTCCCATGAGTGATATGACGATCAAACTGACGATGCTGGTGATTTTCTTCGGCGTCATGGTGGGCATCGGCATTTACTGCCGCCGCCACACCGCTGACGTCAGCGGTTTCGTCCTGGGCGGGCGGTCCGTGGGCCCCTGGCTCACCGCTTTTGCCTATGGCACCAGCTATTTTTCCGCCGTGGTCTTTGTGGGCTATGCGGGTCAGTTCGGCTGGAAGTACGGCATCGCCGCTACCTGGGCCGGCATCGGCAACGCCCTGTTGGGCTCCCTTTTGGCCTGGGCAGTGCTGGGCCGCCGGACCCGGGTCATGACCCAGCACCTGGACAGCGCTACCATGCCGGAATTCTTCGGCAAGCGCTTTGAGAGCCGGTCCCTGAAGCTGATCGCTTCCGTGATCATCTTCATTTTCCTCATCCCCTACACCGCCTCTCTCTACAACGGCCTCTCCCGCCTCTTTGCCATGGCTTTTGATATCGACTACGCCGTGTGCGTGGTGGTGATGGCGGTGCTCACCGGCGTATACGTCATTGCCGGCGGCTACATGGCTACCGCTATCAACGACTTCATCCAGGGCATCATCATGATCGTCGGCATTATCGCAGTGATCTGGGCCGTACTGGAAAGCCAGGGCGGATTCATGGCCGCTCTGGAGGGACTGGCCCGGGTGGAAGATCCCAGTGTCTCCAGTGCTCCCGGCGTGTTTGCCTCTTTCTTTGGGCCTGACCCGGCAGGACTTCTGGGCGTGGTGCTCCTCACCAGCCTTGGAACCTGGGGTCTCCCCCAGATGGTCCAGAAGTTCTACGCCATCAAGAGCGAAAAAGCCATCAACACCGGCATGGTGATCTCCACCCTCTTTGCTGCCATCGTGGCGGGAGGCTGCTACTTCCTGGGAGGCTTCGGCCGACTCTTTGGCGACCAGGTGGATGTAGCTGCGGAGGGCTATGACGCCATCATTCCCACCATGCTCTCCGGCCTCTCCTCTTTTCTGATTGCTGTGGTGGTGATCCTGGTGCTCTCCGCCTCCATGTCTACCCTCTCCTCCCTGGTGCTGGCTTCCAGCTCCACCCTGACCCTGGATTTCATCAAGGATAATTTCATCAAAGACATGGATGAAAAGCGGCAGGTCCGCTGGATCCGCAGTCTGGTGGTGGTGTTTATCGCCATCTCTGTAGTACTGGCTATCATCCAGTACCGCTCCAATGTCACCTTCATCGCCCAACTCATGGGCGTCAGCTGGGGCGCTCTGGCCGGTGCCTTCCTGGCCCCCTTCCTCTATGGTCTGTACTGGAAGCGCACCACCAAGGCCGCCTGCTGGACCAGCTTCCTGTTCTCCACGGTGGTGATGCTGGCCAACATCTTTGTGGGCAAATACTTCCCCTCTATCCTGGTCTCCCCTATCAATGCAGGCGCCTTCTGTATGCTGGCGGGGCTGGTGATCGTACCGGTGGTGAGCCTTTTCACCAGGGCTCCGGAGCAGGGCCACATAGACGATATTTTTGCCTGCTATGAGCGGACTATCACTGTCACCGTAAAGGATTCCATTGGTAATCCGGAGCGGCGGCAGCGGACCGGCAGTAAGAAAAAATAAGAATTACCCATTGACGGCAGCGGATAAAAGTGATAAAGTGATTCCATTGTGGATACCTGAAACGCGATGACGGAACCAAGTAGCGTGCCAAATTGCTCCCTTCAGAGACCTGCCGGGCGGTGCGAGGCAGGAGAAGCAAGGCCCGTGAATTCCTTCCCGAGCGGCCTGCCGAACCAACAGTAAGCAGTGACGGGCGGCGCCCGATACAGCGCCAGGGATATGTTCGTATCCCATGAGGCCGCGCAAGCGGTAAATTGAGGTGGTACCACGGGAAATTCCCCGTCCTCTGCAAATGGATTTTGCAGAGGACGGTTTTTTTGTTCCTGGAAAGCTTCAAGAAAGAAATCATTGCCGCCTTCCGGCGGCACGGATGTAAGGAGGATACCCTATGAAAACCCTGATGCTTGGCAACGAGGCTGTTGCCAGAGGCCTTTACGAGGCCGGCTGCTCCTTCGTCTCCAGCTATCCCGGCACCCCCAGCACGGAGATCACCGAGTGTGCCGCAAAGTACCCGGAGATCTACGCCGAATGGGCCCCCAATGAGAAAGTGGCGATGGAGGCGGCTTTCGGCGCATGCCTGGCAGGCAAGCGTAGCTTCTGCGGCATGAAGCACGTGGGATTGAACGTGGCCGCCGACCCGCTCTTTACCATCTCCTATACCGGCGTCAATGCCGGCATGATCATTGCCGTGGCCGATGATGCGGGCATGCACAGCTCCCAGAACGAGCAGGACTCCCGCCACTACGCCATGGCCGCCAAGATCCCCATGCTGGAGCCAGCCGACTCCGCCGAGGGTCTGGAATTTGCCAAGCTGGCCTATGAGCTCTCCGAGAAGTTCGACACCCCGGTACTGCTGAAGATGTGCACCCGTGTGGCCCACTCCCAGAGCGTGGTGGAGCCCGGTGAGCGGGTGGAAGCACCGGAAAAGCCCTATGAGAAGAATGGCCCCAAGTACATCATGATGCCCGGCAATGCCAAGCGCCGCCATCCTATCGTAGAGGAGCGCACCAACGCTCTCATCGCCTATGCAGAGACTTCTCCCCTCAACCGGGTAGAGGAGGGCTCCGACCACAAGATCGGTATCATCACTTCCTCCACCAGCTACCAGTACGTCAAAGAGGTCTGCGGTGACCGCTTCCCGGTGCTGAAGCTCGGTATGATCTGGCCTATGCCGGAAAAGCTCATCAAGGATTTTGCTGCCGGTGTGGAGCAGCTGGTGGTGGTCGAGGAGCTGGATGGCTTCATCGAGGCCCACTGCCGGAACCTGGGGCTCTCCCCCATGGGCAAAGACACCTTCTCCTGCATCGACGAGCTCAATCAGAACATCGTGGCGGAGAAGCTGGGAATCACCTATGAGAAGGGCACTGCTCTCCAGGAAAATATTCCTCCCCGGCCCCCGGTCATGTGCGCCGGCTGCCCCCACCGCGGCCTCTTCTACACCCTGGCCAAAAACAAACTCACCGTTCTGGGCGACATCGGCTGCTATACTCTGGGCGCTGTGGCTCCGCTGGCAGCTATTGATACCACTATCTGCATGGGTGCCTCTGTCTCCGGACTCCATGGCTTCAACAAAGCCAGCGGCGGCGCCACCGAGGGTAAGTCCGTGGCCGTGATCGGCGACTCCACCTTCATGCACTCCGGCGTTACCGGCCTTATCAACATCGCCTACAATGAGTCCAACTCCACGGTCATCATCCTGGACAACTCCATCACCGGCATGACCGGCCACCAGCAGAACCCTACCACCGGCTTCAATCTCAAAGGCGATCCCTGCACCAAGATCGATCTGGAGAGCCTGTGCCGCAGCGTCGGAATCAACCGGGTTCGGGTGGTAGATCCCTACAACCTGGCAGAGTGCGACCAGGCGGTAAAGGAGGAGCTGGCAGCCAATGAGCCCTCCGTCATCATCTCCCGCCGGCCCTGCGCTCTCCTTAAATACGTCAAGCACAAGGCACCCCTGATTGCCAACAGCGACAAGTGTGTGGGCTGCAAGTCCTGCATGCGGATCGGCTGCCCCGCCATCTCCATCGTGGATGGCAAGGCCAAGATCGACAACACCCTGTGCGTAGGCTGCGGCGTATGCCAGCAGCTGTGCAAATTCGACGCCCTGGAAACCGGCAAGGAGGCCTGATAGATATGGAAACAAAGAACATCATGATCGTCGGCGTAGGCGGCCAGGGTACCCTTCTGGCCAGCAAGCTGCTGGGCCGTCTGCTTCTGAGCAAGGGCTACGACGTAAAAGTCAGCGAGGTCCACGGCATGAGTCAGCGCGGCGGCAGCGTGGTCACCTACGTACGCTACGGAGACAAAGTCTACTCCCCCATCATTGACAAGGGCCAGGCAGACATCATTCTCTCCTTTGAACTGCTGGAGGCCGCCCGTTGGACGGAGTATCTGAAGCCCGGCGGAAAGATCATCACCAACACCCAGCAGGTGAACCCCATGCCCGTCATCACCGGCGCGGCGGAGTATCCCCAGGGTCTGGTGGAGAAAATGACCGCCGCCGGCATGGATGTGGACGCCATCGATGCCCTCTCTCTGGCGGAGGAAGCCGGGTCCGCCAAAGCAGTGAACCTGGTGCTTATGGGACGTCTCGCCAAGTGGTTCGACTTCACCGACGAGGAGTGGATGGCCGCCATTGAAAAGAGCGTGCCCGCCAAGTTCCTGGACATGAACAAGAAGGCATTTGCCCTGGGCCGGGAGGCCTGATCCTCAGCAGGATCAGCTCCTCTCCAGCAGCTTCTGGTAAGTGGCGTCCATTCCAAATGCCCCCAGTGGTGCTGTCAGGAGGATGGCGAGTACCGCTACTGACAGCACCAGCTTACCGCACGGAAGCCCAAGGGCCAGGGGGACAGATCCGATGGCAGCCTGGACCGTGGCTTTCGGCAGGTAGGCGATAACGCAGAATAATTTCTCTTTTCGATTCAGCGCCGTCCCGGCAGTAGCGGCCAGAACGCCGATGGCCCGGATGGCCAGAGCGGCGAAGATAATCCCTACCGCTCCTACGCCCGCCTCCAGCGTGTAACGGATATCTACCGCGGCTCCCACCAGGACGAACAGGATCACCTCTGCGGCCAGCCACAGCTTGCCAAATTTCTGGGACAGGCGATCTGCCACCGGTCGGGGGCATCTGAGATGGATCGCGCAGGCCATGGCTGTCACAGCCAGGATGCCGGAGAAAGGCAAGATTCCATCCAGCCAGTCTTCCACCGCCAGCAGGAAAAAGGAGACCCCCAGGATAATAATCACTTTTGTACTGTTGCGGATGCAGTTGTGGTGGGCATAGTTTGTTTCAAAAAAGGAAGCAAGCAGGAGCCCGACCCCGCCGCCGACAGCAATTCCTGAAAGGATGGAAACAGGGATTGAAAGGAAGCTGACAGCAGACATGGTGCCACCCTGAGCGATTCCCGTAAAAGTGGAGAACAGGACAATGACATACACATCGTCCATGGAGGCCCCGGCCAGGATCATCTGAGGAATGCTCTTCCCGGTCCCCCACTTCCCTTCCATTAACGTAACCATGCGGGGAACGACAACTGCCGGTGACACCGCGCCTAAAACAGCCCCCATAATGGCGCCTTCCACCCAGCTTACCCCAAAGAAAACAGGGGCAAGGAGCGTATAGGCAATGATTTCAAAAGTGGCGGGCAGGCAGGACATAAGGAGCGCAGGTCGCCCCACCTGCTTTAGATCGGACAGATTCAATGAGAGCCCTGCTTTGATCAGGATAATGACCAACGCCATTTGCCGCAGATCAGCAGAAATGCCGAGGATCGAACTGTCCAGCAAATTGAGCGCGTAGGGTCCCAAGAGGATGCCGACAAAAAGCATGCCGATAATCCGCGGAAGCTTGATTTTTGGCACAAGGCTGCAGCAGCTAATCCTGCCAAAAAAACATAAGCCAGTGAAGTAAGCATATTTTCTTCTCCTTTTTTCGCAAAAATAAATAAGCTGATAACTCTACGATACATCATCGCAGAAGTCATCAGCTTATCATAAGCGGTTTAGGTTTCCCAAGGGAGTACTTCTTTCCCAAGGGGTCATTATAACTGCGTACAGCAAAATTTGCAAGTACAGTTTTTGTTTTAGCGAAAATTTCCGTTTTCTACCAAAAGTCTCTGCTCAGCAGATAAAGTTGCAGATCAAATCCATTCCGAAAGGACCAAACCTCATGGAAAGATATTACCAGCCCGAGATTGAATGTGCCAGCCGGGAGCAAATTCTGGCCTGGCAGAACGAGCGCCTGGTCAAGCAGGTGCAGCATGTGTGGGATAATGTCCCCTACTACCGCAAGAAAATGGAAGAAAAGGGTGTCACTCCCGCCGACATCCAGAGTGTGGACGACCTCCACAAGCTCCCCTTCCTCACCAAGGATGACTTGCGGGACGCTTACCCCTACGGCCTGTTGGCCAAGCCTTTGAAGGACTGTGTCCGCATCCAGTCCACCTCCGGCACCACTGGCCGCCGTGTAGTAGCTTTCTATACCCAACACGACATTGACCTGTGGGAGGACTGCTGCGCCCGGGCAATCACCGCAGCCGGCGGCACCAACGAGGATGTCTGCCATGTCTCCTACGGCTACGGCCTCTTTACCGGCGGCCCCGGCCTCAACGGCGGCAGCCACAAAGTAGGTTGCCTGACACTGCCGATGTCCTCCGGCAACACTGACCGGCAGCTGCAGTTTATGGTGGACCTGGGTTCTACCATCCTCTGCTGCACCCCCTCTTACGCTGCCTATCTGGCGGAAAGTATCCATGAGCGCGGCCTTCAGGACAAGATCAAGCTCAAGGCCGGCATCTTCGGCGCCGAGGCCTGGAGTGAGGAGATGCGCCGGGATATCGAGGCAAAGCTGGGCATCAAGGCCTACGACATTTATGGTCTTACCGAGACCAGCGGTCCGGGCGTGGCCTTCGAGTGCAGCGAGCAGACCGGCATGCACATCAACGAGGACCACTTCATCGCCGAGATCATCGACCCCGATACCGGCGAGGTTCTTCCCGAGGGCAGCAAGGGCGAACTGGTATTCACCTCCATCACTAAGGAGGCCTTCCCCCTCCTGCGCTATCGCACCCGTGATATCTGCATCCTGACCCGTGAAAAGTGCTCCTGTGGCCGTACCTTTGCGAAGATGTGCAAGCCCATGGGCCGCAGCGACGATATGCTCATTGTCAAGGGAGTGAACGTGTTCCCGTCCCAGATCGAGACTGTCCTTCTGGAGCAGGGCTACCCCGCCAACTATCAGATCATCGTGGACCGTGTCAACAACAGCGATACCCTGGAGGTCATGGTGGAGATGACTCCGGAGAACTTCTCTGACTCCCTGGCCAAGATCACCGACATGGAGAAGTCCCTGGTGGCTGCTTTGAAGGCTATGCTGGGCATCTACGCCAAGGTCCGCCTGGTGGCGCCCAAATCCATTGCCCGCAGCGAGGGCAAGGCCGTACGTGTTATCGACAAGCGCAAGATTTGAGAAGGGAGTATCGAAACATGACCATTCATCAGATCTCTGTATTTCTGGAGAACCGGGCAGGCCAACTGGCCGAGATCACCGGCGTGCTGGCACAGAAAGGCATTGACCTCCGGGCCATCAACATCGCGGAAACCAGCGACTATGGCGTACTGCGCCTTATCGCCGACAACCCCCAGGCGGCAGCCACCACTCTGCTGGAGCAGGGATTCATCCTGTCCATGACTCCGGTGGTGGCGGTGAGTGTACCTGACCAGCCCGGCGGCCTTGCCAAGGTGCTGGATGTACTGGCTAAGGAGAATATTGACGTGGAGTACATGTACTCCGTCTTTGGCCAGGTAAACGGTCTGGCCCACATGGTGTTCCGCGTGGCGGACACGGATAAACTGATCTCCGTCCTGAAAGACAACGGTTTGGAACCTATCTCCAGTGAAAATCTGGGCATCCGCTGAATCTACTACTGATATAATCGAGGTGTCATACTATGCAGGAAATGAGCAGAAAGAATAAGCTGTTTACCGACTCTGTCATCCGCCGGATGACCCGCATCTCTATCGACTGCGGCGCCATCAACCTGGCCCAGGGCTTCCCTGACTTTGATCCCCCCAAGGCTATGCTGGACCGGCTGGCGGAGGTGAGCTACGAAGGGCCCCATCAGTACCCCATCACCATGGGCGCTCCCAACTTCCGTGAGGCTCTGGCCCGCAAGTGCGGCCGCTTCATGGGCCGGAAGCTGGATCCCAACACGGAGATGGTGGTAACCATCGGTTCTACCGAAGCCATGGTGGACTCCATCTTTGCCCTGACCAACCCTGGAGATAAGATCATCATCTTCTCCCCCTACTTTGAAAACTATCGGGCCCAGACCATTATGGCCGACTGCGAGCCCATTTTCGTTCCTCTGGTGCCTCCTGCTTTCAACTTTGATCCCAATGTGCTGGAGGATGCCTTCAAGCAGGGGCCCAAGGCGATCCTGATCTGCAACCCCTCCAATCCCAGCGGCAAGGTGTTTACCTATGAAGAGCTGAAGCTCATTGCGGACCTGTGCATCAAGTATGATGTCTACGCCATCATGGATGAGGTTTACGAGCACATCGTCTACGAAGGCCACAAGCACATCTATATGAACAGCCTCCCCGGCATGTGGGAACGCACGGTCAGCTGCTCCAGCCTCTCCAAGACCTACTCCGTCACCGGCTGGCGTCTGGGCTACGCCATCGCCCCCCAGCCCATCATGGACCGCATCAAGCAGTACCACGACTTCAACACCGTGGGCGCCCCCTCTCCCCTGATGGAGGCCGCTATCGTAGGCCTGGATATGCCCGACAGCTACTACGAGGAGTTCGGTGCTCACTATGCCCATATGAAGAAGATCTTCACTGATGGCCTCAAGAGCATTGGCATCCCCTTTACTGATCCCCAGGGTGCTTACTTCGTATTGGCCAACATCGGACCCTATATGAAGCCCGGTCAGAGCGATGTTCAGTTCTGTGAGGAGATGGCCCACAAGGTGGGCGTGGCCTGTGTGCCCGGTACCTCCTTCTTCATGGAGGATGTCAACGATATCGTCCGTGTCCACTTTGCCAAGAAGGATGAGACCCTCTACGAGGCCCTCAATCGTCTGGCGGACATCAAGAAGAAAATGGCCTGATAGCAAAAAACAAAAAGCCAGGCTGGCAAGCTTGCCAGCCTGGCTTTCTCTTTCCTTCGACAGAGCCAACTATACTGTCTCTCCCGGGTGGACGATCCGCTTTACCCACTCCTGGCGGATCTCCCAGATGTTACCGCAGACGTTGAAGATCCCCCAGTGATCGATGGTGAACACCCGCTTCCAGCTCTCCCGGATCCGCGCCACTTCCTCCGGATATTTCCCGGCGTAGCGCCCCTGGAAAAACTGAAAACCATCACTGACCCCGATCTCCCGCAGATGGGCCTTATAAGCTGCCGCGTCACTTTCGCTCTCCGGCAGGTAGATTTGGTTGAGCACATAGTCCCACTTTTCCTCATCAAAATAGATCACCAGATCCTTAGGGACTTCCAGCACATATACTACCGTGCCTTCAATGGGCTTCAGACAGTTTTCCCGGCTGATGGAACACCAGATGGACAGCTCCACCCCCTTGGGACGAGGCACCCGCTTGGCAGCCTCCTCAGCAAACCACTCATAGCTTCGGAGGAAAAGATCCGCGCAGTCTCCAAAATGGAGACGGACAAACAATCTTCGGTTGATGATTCGGCCATTGCGCTCCAATTCAGCCAGTGTCTTGTCATTCTGTCGGGTATATAATGTCACTGTCTCCATTTTGCCGTCTCCTTTCTTTTCTTCTCTTTTATCATACCTGATGCTTATAAAAAGGTCAATATTCCTCACGAACACCAAAAAAGATGCGGTTGAAGTTGTCTGCCAAACTGTGGTACAATACTTTCACTATTTTCTTTCCATGCTGTACTGGAACAATGTATATTTTGGGGTATTTCCAGCCGATCAAAGGAGCCATTGCCTATGAATTTCTCCACTGCCAGCCGAACCTATCAGCTTCTGACCAGAATATTTGATGTCCGGAATGTGACGGAGCCCTTCCTGCCTTCCGCGGCTGAAAAGAAGGCACTTCCCCTCCGGGATCCCCAGCAGCCCTTTCCCCGGGCTACACCGGAATCTCAGGGCATATCCTCTGACCATATCCGCAGATTTCTGGAAGAACTGAATCGGGGCGGTGATCTGTTCATGCAGGATGTTCTGATCCTGCGCCATGGACAGCTGCTGTGCGCTGCCAGCTTTGACAGCCAGGTGCTGACAGCCCCCAAACATACCTTTTCCGCCTGCAAAAGTATCACTTCTCTTGCTATCGGCCTTCTGATCGACGACGGCCTTCTTCATCTCGATGACAAAATCGCAGATCTGTTTGAGGACATCGTCTCTGTCGCCGCCCGCCGGAGATTGAAAAATATGTCAGTAGAGGATCTACTGACGATGCGGGCCGGTGTACTGTTCAGCGAGCCGGAGGCCCTGTCGGAAACCGACTGGAGCAAGGCTTTCCTCAACTCCTCCCTGAAAGGCGATCCGGGAACAGAATTCCACTACAACAGCCTCAACACCTATATGCTCTCCGTCATCGTCCGCCGCAAAACCGGAAAGGGTCTTCTTCCCTTCCTCCAGGAGCACCTCTTTGACCCCATGGGGATCACGGACGTGCTGTGGGAAACCTGTCCCGCCGGAATCGAAAAAGGAGGCTGGGGGCTGTATATCCGGCCAGAGGACATCGCCAAACTGGGCCAGCTGGTTTTGAACAACGGCCTCTGGCAGGGCCGACAGCTGATCTCTTCCGAGTATATCCATGCAGCCACCTCCGCACATGCCAGTCCGCCGCCGGAACTGGGAGATTTTGATTACGGCTATCAGATCTGGGTGGGACGCAAATCGCACACCTTCCTGTTCAACGGCATGCTGGGCCAAAACGTCCTCGGCTTCCGGGACAGCGGTATCCTTCTCGTCACCAACGCAGGCGCGGATACAGATTACCAGGAGAGCCGCTACTTCGAGATCGTCGACCGGTATTTTGGCGGACAGTTTCCCGCTTCTCTGCCAGAGGACCCGGAAAGCACTGCACGGCTCCAGAATTACGTCACTGAGCTCTCCGCTTATTCCCGTCCTACAGTGCCTCTTGATAAACAAGCTGAACCATTCCTGCACCGCTCCTTTGCAGCCGCTGACCCAAAAGCTGCCTCTGTGGGCCTTCTGCCTATGGCGCTCCAGGCTCTTCACAACAATTATACCTCTGGCCTGGCGTCTGTGGCCATCAGCGTCCGCGGCGAACTGCCGGAGCTGATCTATCGGGAGAACAACGCCGCTTACCGCTTTCCTGTGGGCCTGGGAAAACCGCAGATCAGTCAGCTGGATATGAATGGTGATATCTATCAGGTGGCAGTCTCCGGGCGATTCACCCACGATGAAGAGGAGCGGCCGGTCTTTTATATCAAGTTGGCCTTTCTGGAGACACCCAGTGTGCGGATCATAAAGCTGATCCTGACACCGGACGGCGCTCTCCTTCGGCAGACAGAGACACCCGGCGTACCTTATGTCTATAAAAAACTTCGGAAAGCCGCAGATGCTACCCTCTATAAGCCCCTGCTGCTCTTGGCTCTGGGCGGGACAGAGGACGATTACCTGCGCTATAAATCCCTGCAGCTCATCTCCCCGGAGATCCCTCTGCGGCCGGAAAACTGAGTTGTGGGCCCACGCCGCATCATGATTCAAAAGAACTCCCGAAGGAACGATCGGCCTTCGGGAGTTCTCTTTTCAATCAAATTATTTTCTTCGAGTAAATAGTTTCCTAATCCCGCAAAGGAACCTTCCGTTGGCTGCTTCCAGCAAAAGGTCAGCCAGCCACTCCGGCAGAAGGCCACCACTGTTGATAACGATATGTCGGATGGGAGCCCCGGTAGAACAGGCCATCATCATTTTATATTCCGGTGAGGATCTGTCTCGGCCGTGCTTTGCTGCCACCACCCGCTCCGTGACCCAGCAGGCCAATGCGGGAAGCCAGGAATGATCCCGCATTTCACCCAGAGTGGAATTACGGTCAAAACTCCCCTTCTTCCGCTCCTCCGCCACCGGGACAGGGCCACCCATCAGCTTCTCCCAGTCCGATCTCTCTGGACGGCCCGCCAGTGTTTCATACCAGCTGTCCTTCTGCCACCCGGGTGCAAGCAGTGGTGTACCTGAAATCAGGACCTTTGTTTCCAACCGGATATCCCTGCTGGAGGCTCCTAGCTGTAAGCAGTACTCCCCCGGCGACAGCTGCCATCCCCCCTGCCACAGGGAGAAAGCACTTTTCTCTAAAGAGAGTGTCACAATTTTGCTCTCTCCAGGCTGCAAGAATACTTTCTCAAAGCCCAGGAGTTCTTTCGCAGGGCGATAAGGACCGCCTGCAGGCGGCACTCCATAGAGCTGAACGACTTCTCCGCCAGAAACATTGCCAGTATTTGTAATGGTAGCAGAGATACGCAGCGCGGCCCTATCCTCCTCTACCATCATTCCGCTATAGGAAAAGGTGGTATAAGAGAGGCCAAACCCAAAGGGAAATCGTACCGCTACCCCTGCACTTTCATAATACCGGTAACCAACATAAATTCCCTCACGGTACTCCGCGGTCTTTTTCCCAAAAGTATCCTGGCAGATCACATCATCCAGAGACAAAGGCCAGGTCTCCGCCAGCTTACCGGAGGGGACCACCTGTCCGGTCAGCAGCCGGGCCGCCGCATCACCACCCGCCTGACCGGGCAGTCCCATGTAGAGAATCGCAGCTACCTGTTCCTGCCAGGGCAGCTCCATGACGCCGCCTCCCAGCAAAACCACCACTGTTCTGGGATTCACCGCCGCTACCGCTTCGATCATCCGGTTATGCCCTTCGGGCAGGGAGAGGCTCTCCCGGTCAAATCCCTCCGACTCCCATGGAGCAGGCAGCCCCGCCACCACTACCGGCACTCTCGCTTTTTCCGCGGCCTGAACTGCCTGCGCAAGGCCGTCTTCTGTCACAGAGCCATCCGCTTCACAGCAAGGCACCCAGGGGACCTCCGGCAGGACATCGATGATCTGGGTCTGTTTTGTAGGATTAATATGACTGCTGCCCGCCCCCTGGTATCGCATGTCCCCTGCCATATAGCCGATCAGGGCTATATCTTCCATCTTACAGGGCAGAACAGCTCCCCGGTTCTGGAGCAGTACCGCTCCCTCTTCTGCAATCTTTCGGGCAAGCAGATGATGAGCCTCCTTGTCAAATATTCCATCTCCTGCCTTTGGGGCGTGCTGCACAAAATCCAATACGCGATCCACACAGCTATCAATTTCAGTCTCTGACAAGGTGTTTTCCTTTATTGCTTTAATGGTGGATTTTTCCCCATATTTACTGCCGCCGGGCATGTTGAGATCGCAGCCAGCATGGAAAGCCGCCGCCCGATCATTCATAGCGCCCCAGTCTGTCATCACAAGACCGTCAAATCCCCACTCCTCCCGCAGCACTTTCGTCAGCAGCCACCGATTGTCACTGCAGAAAACCCCATTGAGCCGAGGATAGGCACACATTACGGTACGGGGTTTTCCCTCCTTTACAGCGATCTCAAAGCTTCTGAGATAGATCTCCCGGAGAGTTCTTTCGTCCACGAGGCTGTTTCCATTCCCGCGGTATGCTTCCTGATTGTTGGCGGCAAAGTGTTTGAGACTACAGGCGGGTCCTGCAGATTGCTCTCCCCTGATCCAGGCAGCGGCCAGCTTACCGGAAAGGAGCGGGTCCTCGGAAAAGTACTCAAAGTTCCGCCCGCAGCGGGGGTCCCGTTTGATATTGGCACCAGGCCCCAAAACCGCTGCTAAGCCGAACGCCGTCCCCTCCTCTCCGATGGCTCTTCCCTCCTCCTCCAGGAGCTTCGTATCCCAGGAGGCGGCAGACGTAACAGCCGTCGGGAAACAGGTAGCAGGAGCAGACTCATTCAGACCCAGCATGTCGCCTTTTCCGCCCTGACACCGCACCCCATGGGGTCCGTCGGCTACTTTCACCGAAGGAATATCGTGATCAGAGAGGCTCAGTGTATGCCAAAAATCTCCGCCAGTGCACAGCCGGATCTTCTCCGTCAGAGAAAGTTTTCTGATCAAAGCGTCGTGTTGCAGCATGTCGGTTCCTTTCTTTTCCAAAACAGCCCACTGCGGAGGAAATATCTCCACAGCGGGCTGTTTTTTAATCTTTTCAGGCAATCAAGCCATTACATGGCGGCCCGGGCTTCCGCATAGGCCTTGATGCTGGAGGCATTGACCACCCGCTCCACCTGATCGCCATGGCGGACCACCAGCGTGGGAGCCTGGAGTACCTTGTACTGCCGGGCCAGCTCCTTGTTGGTGCTGACATCCACCGCCTCATAGAGGACACCGGCTTTGTCCAGCGCGTCCTTGGCAATGGGGCAATTGGGGCAGGTAGGTGTGGTGAAAAGATACAGGGACTCAGTCTCGTCGCCGGAAGCAACTACGTTCGCCTGGGTCTCCTGAACAGGTGCCCCCTCGCGGTCGCACAGCCGCTTGCCCTCAATGTGGGAATTCGCCACATCATAGAGGCGGCGGTCCTTGAACTCCTGGGTCTTGCCGTCATTCCAGTTCTGGACCGGACGGTAATAACCGGTGATCCGGCTGTACACCTCTGCATTCTTGCCGCAAGTGGGGCAAGTGAAATGCTCACCAGTGATGTAGCCATGCTCCGGGCAGATAGAGTAAGTGGGAGAGATGGTGTAGTAAGGCAGCTTGAAATTCTCCGCGATCTTCCGCACCAGAGTGGCTGCCGCTTTCCAGTCGGGAAGCTTCTCGCCCAGGAAGGCATGGAACACCGTACCGGAGGTGTAGAGGGTCTGCAGCTCGTCCTGAATGGCCAGGGCGGAGAAAATATCCTCGGTGTAGCCCACAGGCAGGTGAGAACTATTGGTGTAGTAAGGGGTATCGCCAGGCTTGGCAGCAGTGATGATGTCAGGATACTTGGCCACATCGTGCTTGGCCAGACGATAGGTAGTAGACTCGGCAGGGGTAGCCTCCAGATTGTAGAGGTCGCCGTAGAGCTCCTGATAATCGCTCAGCCGCTCACGCATGTGGTTGAGGACATCCTTGGCAAAGGCCTGGGTAGCAGGATGGGTCAGATCCTGACGCAGCCACTTGGCGTTGAGACCCACCTCATTCATGCCGATAAGGCCGATAGTGGAGAAGTGGTTGTCAAAGGTACCCAGGTACCGCTTGGTGTAGGGATAGAGGCCCGCCTCCAGCAGCTTGGTGATGACGGTACGCTTAGTCTTGAGGCTCCGGGCAGACACATCCATGATGTGGTCCAGGCGCTCATAGAACTCGTCCTCGTTCTGGGAGAGGTAGGCGATCCGGGGCAAGTTGATGGTCACCACGCCCACAGAGCCGGTGGACTCGCCGGAACCGAAGAAACCGCCGGACTTCTTGCGCAGCTCCCGGAGATCCAAGCGCAGACGGCAGCACATGGAGCGGACATCGGAGGGCTCCATATCGCTGTTGATGTAGTTGGAGAAGTAGGGGGTACCGTACTTGGCGGTCATCTCGAAAAGGAGCTTGTTGTTCTCGGTCTCACTCCAGTCGAAGTCACGGGTGATGGAGTAAGTCGGGATGGGGTACTGGAAACCACGGCCATTGGCATCGCCCTCGATCATGATCTCGATGAAGGCCTTGTTGACCATATCCATCTCTTTCTTGCAGTCGCCGTAGGTAAAGGGCATCTCCTTGCCACCCACGATGGCAGGCAGGTTTTCCAGGTCCTTAGGCACGGTCCAGTCCAGGGTGATGTTGGAAAAGGGCGCCTGGGTACCCCAGCGGCTGGGGGTGTTGACACCGTAGACAAAGGACTGGATGCACTGCTTGACCTCCCGCTGGGTCAGGTTGTCCACCTTGACGAAGGGAGCCAGATAGGTATCAAAGGAGGAGAAAGCCTGAGCACCGGCCCACTCGTTCTGCATGATACCCAGGAAGTTGACCATCTGGTTGCAGAGGGTGGAGAGGTGGCTGGCAGGAGAGGAAGTGATCTTCCCGGGAATACCGCCCAGGCCCTCCTGGATCAGCTGCTTGAGGCTCCAGCCGGCGCAGTAGCCGGTGAGCATGCTGAGATCATGGATGTGGATGTCGCCGTTCTTATGGGCGCTGGCGATCTCATCGTCATAGATCTCGCTGAGCCAGTAGTTGGCGGTAATGGCACCGGAGTTGGAGAGGATCAGGCCGCCCACAGAGTAGGTAACAGTGGAGTTCTCCTTCACACGCCAGTCGTTGATCTGGAGGTAGTTGTCCACCAGATCCTTGTAGTCCAGCATGGTGGTATTGAGGTTGCGGATCTTCTCCCGCTGACGGCGGTAGAGGATGTAGGCCTTGGCCACATCGTCATATCCTGCCTTGCCCAGGACGCTCTCCACGCTGTCCTGGATATCCTCTACAGCGACCTTTCCATCATGAATCTTCTCCTGGTAGTCCGCAGTTACCCGCAGTGCCAGCAGATCAATAATGTCAGCATTATAATCCGTATGGGTAGCCTCAAAGGCCTTGGTAATGGCAACGCTGATTTTCGAAAGCTGAAAATCCGTGACCTTGCCGTCCCTTTTTACTACTTGATACATGAAACCGCCCTGCTTTCTTTCGTATTTATGTGTCCAGATCCCGGGCGCAGCCGGTCCCCTGATGTTTTGGAACGGTCTCTATTATATCTGCCCTACCGCCTTCTGTCAAGCATAAAACCACAATATATTGTGTCTTTTATTTTACTCCTCACAAAATATCGTTAAATACCACGAATTTCCACGGTTTTGAACCAAGGACGGGCTTTTTGCGCCAATTCACGCATCTCTTCCGGAGAAAAGGGCTGGCATCCCTCCCCTACCAGATTGCCGGAATCTACAAAAGTCTGTAGGAAATACCGGGGCGCACCGGAGAGCCAGCGGCCGATCTCCTCTATATCTTGTGGTGTATGGAAGGGACTGACGGCAGTGGTACGAAATTCATAGTCCACCTTCCCCTCCATCAGGATGCGGACACTCTCCTCCACCGGCGCAGTGTCAAAGCCGGGGCAGCCCACTGTCTCCGGATATTTTGCCAGGGAGTTCTTGATGTCCATGGCCACATAGTCCACCAGCCCGGCCTCCAGGATACGCTTCAACCGTTGGGGATAGCACCCGTTGGTATCCAGCTTGACAGCATAGCCCATCTCCCGGACCTTAGCAAGAAACGTCTCCACCCCTTCCTGGAGCAGCGGCTCACCGCCGCTGAGGACCATGCCATCCAAAAGCCCCCGCCGCTGCGCAAGAAAAGCCAATACTTCCTCTTCCTCCCACTTCTCCGCCTCCTCCGGGCGGTTCACCAGCGGCGCATTATGGCAGAAGGGACAGCGCAAGTTGCAGCCGCCGGTAAACACAGTGGCCGCAATCTTTCCAGGGAAATCTACCATTGCCAGCTTCTGCAGTCCACAAATCCGCATAAGCACACTCCTTATAAATAATATATTTCCATATTCCGGCTGATCCGTGCTGCCCTGGGCCAATTTCCGCTCCAGACATTGTGCCTTATTGTACCCCACAAGGCCGCCAGGAGCAAGAGGAAAATGATTTCCCTGTCCATGGAAAATTTGGCGAAAAAATATCCCCCCCGGCGGCTTGTTTCCTCTGTTCCCCTCGTCTATACTACATCCTGGCGGTGGGAGGATCCCTCTCTCTTCCTGCCGTTGCAGTTAAATACCCACCTGTTTTCTGTGGCCTGGTCACAGAAAACGACAATACCCAAAGGAGAAGATTTATGAAACACACGTATCGCTGGATTACTTTTATACTCGCCGCCTGCCTTATCCTTGTTCTGGTGGGCTGTGGCGGTACCAATAACAGCACCAACAACACTTCAGACAACACCTCTGATCCCTCGCAAACGGAGGAAGGTACCCGGACTATCACCGACAGCACCGGCCGGACTGTCACCATCCCGGAGACCGTAGAGAGCATTGTCTGCGTCAACGTAGGCGCACTGCGCTACACCTGTTATATGCAGGCCCAGGATCTGGTGGTAGGTGTGGAGGATTACGAACAGGAACCCACCATGTCCCGGCTGTACAACTATGTAAATTTTGATCAATTCTCCAGCCTGCCTGTCATCGGCAGCAATGGGGAGCATTACCCGGAAGCCATCATCTCCGCCAACCCTGACGTGATCATTATGAGCGCTGCCGAGAGTAAGGACGCCGACGACCTGCAGGACAAGACCGGTATCCCCGTTGTGGTGGTTCCCGGCAGCGATACCACTCTGGATGACAATGCCTATGAGACCATCCGCCTGATGGGTGAGGTCTACGGCAAGGAGGATCGGGCAGAAGAGCTGACCAACTATCTGGACAGCGTCAAGGCCGATCTGGAAACACGCACTGCGGACATCCCTGATGCGGACAAGCCCACCGTCTATGTAGGCGGCGTGTCCTTCAAGGGTCACCACGGCTTTGAAGGTACTGAGGCTAACTACGGCCCCTTCGTCCTTATCCACGCTAACAATCTGGCTGACACCACCGGCCAGTCCGGCGCCTTTGACATCGACACTGAGCAGGTCCTGGCCTGGGACCCTGACGTCATCTTCCTTGACTTCAACGGCATGGCCCTGATCAATGAGGATTATGCGAAGAACCCCGACTTTTATCAGGGCCTCACCGCCGTACGGGAGGGCCGAGTCTATTCCCAGATCTCCTTCCGCTCCAGTGCCTCCAATCTGGAAACCGCTCTGGCAGACGCTTACTACGCCGCTACCATCCTGTACCCGGAGCAGTTTGCCGACATCGACCCGGTAGAGAAAGCCGGCGAGATCTTTACCGCCCTGCTGGGCACCAATCCTTATGAAGACCTGAAGGAGGCCGGCTATGAGTTCAGACCCATCCAGCTGGGCGAATAAGGCCCACCACGACCACAGCACCATTGATCCTGCCTTTCACCGCAACCGTGTCAGAAGCCTCATTTTCCTGGCCATCCTGGCAGTCGTACTGGTACTGACGATCCTGCTGTCCCTGCGGGCCGGCTCCTACGAAACGCCGATCAGTGAACTGATTCGGGGCATCTTCGGTATGGCCCACGATGAGAACATCAACCGCGTGGTTCGAAATAACCGCCTGCCCCGGATCTGCACCGCCATTATTGCCGGAGCCGGACTTGGCATCTCCGGCTGTGTGCTTCAGGCGATCCTCCGCAACCCTCTGGCCTCCGCCTCCACCCTGGGCGTGTCTCAAGGTGCCAGCTTTGGTGCCGCCTTTGCTATCGTCGTATTGAACGCCGGTGCGGCAGGTGCCGCAGGCTCTGCCGTGATCCCTCTGTGTGCCTTTGCCGGCAGCATGGCAGTGGCTCTGGTGATCCTGGGCCTGTCCCGGTTCCGGCAGATCTCCCCCGAGGGGATCGTCCTGGCAGGTGTGGCCATCAGTTCCATGTTTACCGGCGCTACCACCCTCATCCAATATTTCGCCGACGAGATTGAGTTGGCCAGTCTGGTGTTCTGGACCTTCGGAAATCTGGGCAGCACCACTTGGTCCGATTTGCGGATCATGGGCATCGTGGTCCTGGTCACCAGCATCTGCTTCCTGCTTCACCGCTGGGACTACAACGCCCTTCTCAGCGGTACAGAGACAGCGGTGAGTCTGGGTATCAACGTCCGCCGTCTGACCCTGGTAGACATGGTCCTCTGCTGTCTTACCGCCTCCATTATCGTATCCTACATCGGTCTTATCAACTTTATCGGACTGGTGGCCCCCCACATCGTCCGCATGGTGGTGGGCAACAACCACGTCTATCTCCTTCCCGGCTCTATCCTGGCAGGCTCCACCTTACTGCTGTTGGGTGACCTGTTTGCCCGGGTGGCTATCAGCCCGGTGATCCTGCCTATCGGTGCTATCACCTCCTTCCTGGGCGGTCCCCTGTTCCTGTATCTGCTGTTTAAGGGAGGGCGCGGCCATGCTGAACGTTGAAAATCTCAGTTTCCACTATCGTAATGGCCCCGAGATTCTGCGGCAGGTCAGCTTCTCCCTGGAGGATGGCCAGTTCCTGGCCATCCTGGGCAACAATGGTGCCGGTAAGAGTACCATGCTCAAGTGCTTCAATCAGATCCTGCGGGTGGAAGGCGGCCACGTCTGGATGGATGGCGAGGACCTCCTCACCATGACTCACCGGGAGGTAGCCCAGCGGGTGGCTTTCGTCTCCCAGAATATTCCCAGCACCCAGATGACAGTCCACGACGTGGTAATGCTGGGCCGCAGGCCCTATATGCGATGGGGCTTTACCGAGGAGGATCACCGTATCGTCCATGAGGCCATGGACCGGCTCCACCTGTCGGATATGCGGGGTCGTTTTCTCAATGAACTCAGCGGCGGCGAGCGTCAGAAGGTAATGCTGGCCCGGGCCCTGGCCCAGCAGCCCAAAGTGCTGCTGCTGGACGAGCCTACCAGCAGCCTGGACATCCAGAATCAGTATCAGGTGCTGGATATCGTCCGGGATATCTGCCGCACTTCCACCATCACCGCTGTGATGGTCATTCATGACCTCAATCTGGCCCTGCGGTTTTGTGACCGGTTCCTCCTGCTGAAGGACGGGCAGGTCTATCGCTCCGGCGACAGCTCTATCCTTGACCGCCAAGCCCTGCGCGAGGTCTATGGCGTGAATGCCCACGTGGCGACAGTGGAGGGAAAATCCATTGTCCTGGTTGATTGATCAAAAGAAAAGGAGAATCGATATATGAACGAGCGTGAACTTTGGGAAAAATGTGCGGCCTTCCATGGCCATGAGTGCGGCGGCCTGACGATCGGCTACAAGGCTGCCCTGTATGCTATCGAACTGCTGGATCTCCACTTTTCTGATGATGAGCAGGTGGTATGCATTACAGAAAATGATGCCTGCGGTGTGGATGCTATCCAGGTGATCCTGGGCTGCAGCGTGGGCAAGGGGAATCTCCTCTTCCATCTCCGGGGCAAGCAGGCCTTCTCCTTCTACAACCGCACCACAGGTCGCTCCGTGCGCCTGGTTCTGAAGGACCGCCCCCAGGGTATGAGCCGCCAGGAGTCCTTTGCTTACTATCAGTCTCTGGCTCCCTGGGACATATTTGCTGTAAAGGAAACCACCATTACTCTACCTGAAAGTGCCCGGCTGTTTCAGTCCATCAAGTGTGAAAACTGCGGTGAGACTACGGCAGAGAATATGATCCGTCTGGAGAACGGCAAAAAGCTCTGCCTGGACTGCTTCAACGCCTATAGCCGCTTCAATGTATAAGCACTAACAACATAAAGCCACGCCCGCCTGGAGGAGAATATCCTCCAGGCGGGCGTTTTTCTATGTTATGTTGGGATCATGCGCCGGCTTCCACCGTCTCATCCATCTTGCGGACCTCTACTTCCAGGACACGGCGCCCATCAGTTTTTATCACCGTTACTTTCAGCTCTTCCCACAGGAAGGTGTCCCCCTGAACAGGGATGCGGCCCAGCTGCTCAGCTACCCAGCCACCCATCGTGGTGTTGTCGTCTCCCGGGTCCTCGTGAAACAGGTCCTTCATGATCTCCGGGCTCTCAGCACAGGAAATAAGATATGCTCCCTCCCCTGTCTGGCGGACAGGCTCCTCCACATCGTCGTGCTCGTCCCAGATCTCGCCTACCAGCTCCTCCAGGATATCCTCCAACGTGACGATACCCAGGGTACCGCCGAACTCATCGCTGACCACAGCCACATGAGATTTACTGCGCTGGAGCTGCCGCAGCAGAGCACTGATCTTCACTGACGGCGGCACAAACAGCGGCGCCGTCATCAGATCCTTCAGTGAAGCACCCTCCGGCGCATCGCAGAAGTCCTTGAGATGGACCACACCTTGGATATCGTCCAGATCCTCTCCGTAGACCAGCAGCCGGGAGTACCGGGTCTCCCGGAACACCTTGGCTACCTCCTCCCGGGAAGCGGACACCTGGACAGCTTCCAGGTCCACCCGGTGGGTAAGAATATCCTCCGCCTCCTGGTCCGGAAACTCGATAGCGCTGCGCAGCAGCTCACCTTCATCCCGGTCGATGCCGCCCTCCTGCTCCACCTCGTCCACCAGCACCAGCAGCTCCTGCTGGGTCAGCTTCCGGTCATCCTTTACCCGGAATACCACCGTCAGCAGACGCTTCCACTGGGAGAAAAGGAAATTCAGCGGAGCCAGCACCCACATCAGCACCCGCAGCAGAGGCGCAGAGAGCATAGCAAACCGCTCCGGGCTGTCCTTGGCAAGGCTTTTGGGTGAGATCTCTCCGAAAATCAGTACAACAATAGTAATCACTACTGTAGAAATGGTAGCGCCCATGTCTCCATAATAGCGCACAAACATCACCGTACCAATAGAGGCCACAGCAATATTGACGATGTTGTTGCCGATCAGCAGCGTGGAGAGAAGGCGATCATATTGCTCCGCCAGAGCCAACGCCCGTTCAGCCCGTTTATCTCCCTGCTCCGCCATGGCCTTCATCCTTGCCCGGTTAAGGGAAGAAAAAGCGGTCTCTGACGCGGAAAAATAGGCCGAAAAGACGATGCAGATCACCATCGCCAACAGTTCTGACAATAATTGGGTTTCCATACGTTACGTAATCCTCCTGTTTATCATAAACCAAATCATGCTTCCTTGACCTGCCCTCTGTACGGGCAGGAACGTACACCGTCACTACTGCAGCAGGCGGCCAAGGCGCAAAAAGGCATGCCTGTCCCACTAACCGTGAAGCAGACATGCCGTATATGATAAACAGAATCGTTTTTGATCGGTACTGTGATAATCGCCTTCGTCACTGTCCATGAAATCTATCGTCCTCCCTTCTGCATAATGGAGTCAGTATACAGGAAGCCTGTATGTGCGTCAAGTCCCGGAGCAGGAGATTAACGAAGTCTTAACGCCCATGGTCACGACTTCAGTAAGAACTGATGGCCATGGAGTCATCGTCTTTTCCCTTCTCAATGGCACGGATCACCACATAATAGCGCAGCTCATCACTGACAGTGACCAGGACCCGGTCCCCCACCCGGTGGCCCAAAACCGCCTTACCCACCGGGGATTCCTTGCTGATCCTTCCCTGAAGGGCGTCCTGCCGCAGGGTGGTGACGATTTGAATGGTCATCTCCTTGCCCAGCTTCTCGTTCAACAGCGTCACCTTGTCAAAGAGGCCTACCTCCGCCTCTCCGGATTCTGCAGAGATCACCTTTGCCGTGCGGATCATCCGCTCCAGGTAGCGGATGCGGCTCTCGTTGCGGTTCTTCTCCTGCTTGGCACACTTATACTCAAAGTTCTCACTGAGATCGCCAAACGCTCTGGCTGTCTGCACGTCCTCGATCAGTTTGGGCCGCAGCACACGTACCCGGTAATCGATCTCCTCCTGCATTTTCCGGATATCTACTTCCGTCAGTTCGTCATACATGGCACATCCTCCTCCGCACACCAGATTATTAACAAATTGTTAAATACGCATAAAAGCTATTGACATTATCAGGGTTTCATTGTATATTTTAATCACAGGAAGGGAAATTCAAAATAGTAAGGACGCAGCAAAGAAGATTTCCTGGCAAGTGTCCTTCGCAAAGAAGTGTTCCTGCAAATCTACCCAAGGAGGTACGGTCCAATGTACAACTTGGCCTGATCCGCAAGGATGCTTATGTTGTTCAGCGGATCCAAAAAATCCAGTTTCCCAAGTTAGCGGAACCTTTTCGCACACGAAAGCAGCATGGATGACCGTATCCACAGAAGAGTTCGTCTCTCAATTGCACTGTCTGAGCGTATAGCAAAAGCGACTATCCGCACAAGGGAACCCACGAAAGGTGGACAAAACATTTGACAACCGAATACGTGCAGTAGCCCCACAATTGCAATAGTGATTGTGGGGCTGCTGCTGTTTTTCTTTATTTCGGCAGCTACCCTTACCTATTTTCTTTGAAAAAGTGTACCACCTCTGTCCAAAGAAATTCAATAGTAACTTTCTCTAAATTTACAGCGCCCCGGCAGGATCACTCCCACCGGGGCGTTTTTCTCATCGAGGAGACTTACGCCAGCTTGGCTACCGCCACGTAGATATTGGAAATGCTGTACCAGGTGGCAAAGTCTACGTCTCCCGTCTGCGGCAAAAGGAAAATGCTCTGGAAAGTCTTGACCGCTTCCTGAGTCTCTGTGCCATAGACGCCGTCTGCCCGTACCCTGGGAAGTGCCGGAAAATTCTCAGAGATCCGGTTGAGCTGCAGCTGGATCGTCCGCACATCCTCCCCTGCAGACCCTACTGTCAGCGTCTCCCCACCAAAAGACATGGGCACACCTTCTACTTTTTCCGCCGGTGCAAGGTAGATATCAGAACCATAGTACCGTCTCAAAATGCTGATCGCATCCCAGCCCTGCTCTCCCAAGGCCTGAGAACCCCACTGAGACAACCCGTTGCACTGGGTCTGCCGGCCGTCACAGTATTGGGTCAGCAGCGGCTGCCCGGCTCCCTCTCGGGTGATGTATGTATTAAAAAGATCATCCACCACCACAGATATTTCCTCAAATATCGTTCGTCCCGGTACAAAGGATTGGTCATATGCTGTGGAATTGGTAATAGTAAAGTCATATCCCTTTCCACGGTACCACTCTGTATATACCCGGTTCAGTGTAAAGGAAATGATGGCCAGGACATTGGCCTTGATGGTCTCCCGCGCCCATGTGGCATAAATCTCGCTGCAGGCCACATTTTTGATGTAGTCCCGGAACAATACCCATTCATTGGGAACACCCTGATCGCTGGGTTTTCCCAGATGGACGATGATGTACTCCGGAATCACCGGCTTGGGAAGTACCACCAATCCATCAGCGTCCGGCAGAGGCTTCACCTCATCTTCCGGGATCTTCGGCGGAAAATCCCCCCACAGCGTATGGGGAGAGATATAACGATTCTGTACGTTGATACCGCCTGCTGTGGCAGGAGTAAGCGCCGCCGGCTGGAGTGCCAGGCCGCTTGGCAGCAGCTGTACGCCGCCGATATGTAAGGTCTTGAAGCCCTCCGCAAATACGGTTACCGAGTACGATGCATAGGGCTTTGGCTCACCGGCGTTGACGGAGTATTCCAGCGGCGGAGTTGGCAGATCTACCGGCTCTGTCTGTCCGGAAGAATTTGTTGTCAGTTCCTGAAGCACCGTTCCATCCGTCGGATCGCTGATCCGTACCCTGGCCCCGCTGATAGGCACCACCGGACTTTCTGTCGTTACCTTTACCTGTAAAAATCCCTGTCCTGTATAAGCTGGATTCATAAGGCCAGCCCTCCTTTCCGTATACTATTCTATGCGGAGAATGTTAAATAGCACCTGCCGCTGAATATGGATCGGGAGCCGAACTATGGAATACATTGTCAAATACAACGGAGACATCCTCTCCCTTGGCTATCCTACGGAACTGCTGGGGCACCAATACGCTATTCTGGAGCTGGAGCCCGATGAAGTTTCAGAACTGTTGGAATACCCACAGATTGAATACTTTGAACCGTCCGAAGGGCTCTCTCCCTTTTTGCAGGCAGGTCTGGACAGCGCCTGTATCACTCCCATCAAACGGGATGAGGCTCTTGGCCTTACCGGAACCGGCGTAATGATCGGCTTCATCGATTCCGGCATCGACCTGACCCATCCCGAGTTCCTTACGGAAAACGGGGCCACCCGGGTGCTCTGGCTATGGGATATGACCATCCCTGGCTCCCCTCCCCTGGGATTTCGAAAAGGGACCGTCTATTCTACCAGAGAGATCGACGAGGGAAACACTGACAGCCGGGATGTGGTAGGACACGGCACCGCAGCGGCAGCCATTGCAGCAGGCCGCAGCGGCATTGCTCCGGGCGCTACTATCGTTGCTGTAAAATTGGGCAGCGGCAACAGCGCCACCAGCACCGACGTCATGCGGGGCATCAAATTTATTATGGACTGTGCCGCTCAGGAGGCCATGCCCTGTGTCATTAACCTCAGCTATGGTACCAATAAGGGCTCCCACCAAGGTCAATCTCTGTTTGAGACCTATATAGACACCATGGCTCAACAGGGACGCACCGTCATCGTATGCGCCTCCGGTAATGAGGGCGACAGCGGCCACCATTTTTCAGGGAAATTATCTTCTGGCAGCATTTTGGATGTAGAATTCACCGTATCAACGCCCAGAAGCAGTATTTTTCTCACTCTCTGGAAAAGTTTTGCCGACATCGCCCGGTTTGAAATGATCCTGCCCTCCGGCGCTTCCACCGGCCCCCTCTCTTCCGGCAGGGCACGTCAGTTTTCTTTCGGACCAGTACAGCTCTCCGCTGTATTCAATGGACCGACCCATTTTTCCACTGCCCAGGAAGTATACTATACATTAAGCGCACCCTCCGGACAGCTCAACGGACTTTGGAAGCTGCGCTGCTATGGAGACCGGATCGTAGAAGGCGGTTTCAATATCTGGCTCCCCACTGTGGAAGAGGTGGGCCGTGATACTGCTTTTCTCCTCCCCGACCCCAATCTGACCATTACCCTGCCCGCCACTGCCCGCCTGCCAATTTCTGTAGGCGGGTACCGATCTGGTACAGAAACGGCCAGCACATTCTCCGGACGAGGCGCCGCCCCCTGCCAGGGCCATGCTCTGCTGGATCTCTGCGCCCCTGCGGAGCAGATATATACTGCCAAAGCCGGCGGCGGATATGATACCTATTCCGGTACCAGTATGGCCGCGCCGTTCGTCTCCGGAAGCGCCGCGCTCCTTATGGAATGGGGGATCATCCAGCGAAATGACCCCTTTCTTTACGGGCAGAGGATCAAGGCCTTCTTGTGTGCCAATGCCGCCAGAAGCACCTTTCTGAACTATCCCGATCCTGTATGGGGATACGGAAAACTGAATCTATGTGCAGCGCTGGCGGACTTGGTCCGCCAGCGGGAAAGAGGTACGCTGTGAAATTGCCGTTGGAGATACAGGAATTCATCAATGCGCCGGATACTGTGGATTTTGTCACCCGGGCCACAGACGCTTTCTTTGACTTTGTCCGAGAAAGCGGAGAGGTTATTATTGGACAGATCCTATCCGGCCGGTACGTTCTGGGATACATTAAAGAGCAGAACTTCCCCCATCTGCAGGAAGCCCTTGGGGCCGCTTTTGTCAGCTCCGCCTCCGTAATCCTGGGACCTCTGGGCCGGCCGGATCTGGAAGCCGCCGGTATCATCCAGGTACATAACCAACCGTATCTGAATCTGAAGGGACGGGGCGTACTGCTGGGCTTTGTGGACACCGGCATCGATTATACTTTGCCGGTCTTTCGCTATGAAGACGGCGGCAGCAAGATCCTGTTTCTCTATGACCAGACAGCTGAAGGCGATCCTCCCAGAGGATTTTCTACGGGGGTGGAATATACTGTCCAGGATATCGACCAGGCTCTGGCTTCTGATGACCCTTTTAGCGTCGTGCCGCAAAAAGATGATACCGGCCACGGTACCTTTCTCGCCTCTGTGGCCGCCGGCCGGTCTCTGGATGGCTTTATCGGGGCTGCACCCGACGCAGAAATCATTGCGGTAAAATTGCGGAAGGCTCGGCCTTTCTACCGAAAGAAATACTGCGTCCCGCCCTGGCAGGATGAAGCCTATGAATCCAGCGCCATTATGGTGGGGGTAGAATACATTCTGAAAAAAGCCCAGGAACTGGACCGTCCCGTAGTGATCTGCCTGGGCATGGGATCAAATTTTGGCAGCCATGACGGGTTCAGTGTTTTTGAAGAATATCTGGAAAGTGTGTCAATCCAAAAAGGGATCTGTCTCTGCGCTGCCGCTGGAAATGAGAGCCAGGCCCGCCACCACTGTCAGGGAACGCTCCTGGCCGGAGAAAGTTCCCCCGTTGACATCAAGGTCGGTGAGCAGGCCGGCGATGTATATTTGGCCATCTGGAATACCATCTCCGACCGCTTTTCCGTTTCTGTCCGCTCCCCTTCCGGTGAATTGGTCGGCAGAATCCCTGCCAGAAGCGGCAATATGACGGAAGTAAAGCTAATCCTGGAGCGAACAAAAGTCCAGGTAGAATACCACTTCCCTGTAGAAGGCAGCGGCGGTCAGCTGACTATCGTTCGTATTCTGGACGCAACGCCTGGGATCTGGACAGTCACCCTATATGGCGATATCGTATTAAATGGAGGATATCACGCCTGGCTCCCTATGACCGGTTTTGTTTCTCCAACCGTAGAATTTCTGTCAGCCTCTCCCGATTATACCATCACAGTACCTGCCACCACTGCCGGACCGATCTGCTGCGGAGCCTATAACAGCGCCAACCAGAGCATCTATCCCCGTTCCTCCCGAGGTCCCTCCAGGCTGTCACAGATGCTCCCGGATTTGGTGGCACCGGGTGTATCAGTAAGTGGGTATTATCCCTATGGCTATGGTACGATGACCGGAACCAGCGCTGCAACCGCTGTTCTTTCAGGTGCATGTGCACTACTGCTGCAGTGGGGAATCGTTGAGGAAAATGACCCTGCCATGAGTACTTATCAGATCCGGGCATACCTGATCAGAGGCTGTTTGAGGAGCCCCGCCATGATGTACCCCAATGTCCAATGGGGATACGGTGCCGTCCAATTGATGCAGACTTTCCATCTCATGAGAGAGCTTTAAATAAGCACCTGCTTCCGTCGAAAGCCCTATATTGGCTTTCGACGGAAACAGATGCCACAAGAAATCTTCTACTTGACAGAATGCTTTGGAAACACTATAATAGTAAAGCCATCCGGGTGTAGCGCAGTTGGTAGCGCGCATGGTTCGGGTCCATGAGGCCGTGGGTTCAAATCCCGCCACTCGGACCATGCGGAGTATCATTAAAGGATCTGAAAAGGTCTGTTGATGATACTCCGCATTTTTTATTTCCAAATCTACATAGCGATCTGTGCGGGGGCGTAGCTTAATGCTACGCCTTTTCTCGTTTCCAAAAGAATGTCCCGCTCGGGGATCTTCCGGCGATCCGGCACCTCAAAAGCACCGATGCAGTTGTAGTGGATCGTCACCCGCTGATTGGTAACGCCGTCCTCTTTGACCGCCGGATAAACCTCGATGTACTGAATGAGCTCGGCAACCATGCGCTTGGTGATGGTAGTGGCGTCGGTGTAGCGGCGCACCGTTTCCAAGAAGGTGTCCACATCCATCCGCTTATCTTCCAGCTTTTTCAGTTCCAGACGAAGCGCCTTGATTTTCTTGGCGTTTTCGCCCTGCTCCTGCTCATACCGCTTGGACATTTTGGCAAACCGGGCATCGTCGATCTTGCCGGACACATTGTCCTCATAGAGCCGTTCAAAGAGCATATCCAGCTCCCTATCCCGGGCCAGCAGCCCGTCCAGCTCCCGCTTCTTGCGTACCCGGTCATTTTCCGCCACCTTTGCCGAGCGACCCACCATCGCCTTGATAAAGTCGTTTTCGTATTCGTTAGCAAAGCAGGCCAGACGGTGTACCTCATAGAGCACAACCTGCTCCAAGAAGTCCAGCCGAATATAGTGGGTAGACGAACATTTGCGGAGTCCGGAATTGTGGTTGCGGCAACTGAAAAACTTGATGTCGTGGTTGCCTTGGTTAAAATGGAAGTTCAGATTGCCGCCACACTCCGGGCATTTCAGATATCCGCAAAAGGCGCTGGACTCCTGCGTGACGGTAGGCCGTCTGCGCCGGGAAGCTTGCAGGCTTTGTACCTTTTCCCAAGTCACACGGTCAATGATGGGCTCATGGACATTGAGGAAGATTGCCCGGTTTTCCTCCGGGTTTTCAATCCGGCGCTTCATCTTGTAGGACTTAGAGTAGGTTTTGAAGTTGATCACATCGCCGCAGTATTCCTGTAAGGTGAGGATTTTCTTGACGGTGGTGTGGTTCCACTTGGTAGGCTCCAGCGTGCTTTTAGAGCCGCCCTTGCTGAACCCCTTGCTGGTTCGATAGGCCGAGGGGTTCAGCACCCCCATGTTTCCCAGCGCCGTGGCAATCTGCAAGGGGCCATTGCCCTCCAAGGCCAGACGGTAGATGCAGCGCACCACCTCGGCAGCCTCCGGGTCAATGACCCAAAAACGGGGATCGTCCGGGTTTTTCATGTAGCCATAGGGCGGCGGGGAAAGAGGAATCCCGGCGTTGCCTTTCATCTTGTTGACGATACGGCGCTTCTTGGAGATGTCCTTGGCGTAGTATTCATTCATAATGTTCTTAAACGGGGTGAAATCGTCCTCTCCCTCGTCGCTGTCCACGCCATCGGACACGGCCACCAGCCGTACATCGTGGAGCGGGAAAAATTCTTCGGTGAGCTTGCCCACCTCAATGTAATTGCGGCCCAGCCGGGAGAGGTCTTTCACGAACACCGCCGAGATGTACCCGGCCTCGATTGCGGCAATCATCTTCTGAAAGCCGGGGCGCTTCATGGTAGTGCCGGTAATACCGTCATCCACGAAAAAGATTGTGTCCGTGTAGCCCTTGTCCTTAGCGGCCTTCTGGAGAATTTTCTTTTGGTTCTGGATGCTGTTGGACTCGCTGTCCATATTATCGTCACGGCTCAGGCGGCAGTAGAGAGCGGCTGTGCCGGTAGAGATTTTCT